>Ga0101944_10000207_pt1 | contig 192016 bp, 125 predicted proteins | sample DewCreD2012metaG_FD_75245 | JGI IMG/M metagenome (GOLD analysis project Ga0101944, IMG submission 75245) | Hot spring sediment bacterial and archeal communities from British Columbia, Canada, to study Microbial Dark Matter (Phase II) - Dewar... ...
GCTGCTCGGTCTGCGGCACGCGCTGCACCCGGTGCACCCCGGATTCGTACTTCAGCTTGGAATACACCTTCTGCCCCTGCACCGAAGCCACGACTTCCTTCAGCCCGCCGGCGGCGGCGTAGGAGCTGTCGAGCACCTCCACGCGCCAGCGCTGCGATTCGGCGTAGCGCGAGTACATGCGAAAGAGTTCCGCCGCAAACAGCGCGGCCTCTTCGCCGCCCGTGCCGGCGCGGATTTCGAGGATGATGTTCTTCTCGTCGTTGGGGTCGCGCGGCAGCAGCAGCAGCTTGAGTTCGCGCTCCAACTGCGCCTTGCGCTCTTCGCAGGCGCGGACCTCCTCGTGCGCCATCTGCTTCATTTCCGCGTCGTCGGCCTCGCTGAGCAGTTGCTTGGCGCCCGCCAGATGCTTCTCGTTCTCCTTCCACTCGCGGTATTTGGCCACCACCTCGCCCAGCTCGGCGTGTTGCTTGGCCAGCTTCTGGTAGCGCGCGGAATCGCCCAGCACTTCCGGCGAACTGATCTGCCGGGTCATCTCCTCGTAGCGCGCTTCAATCTGATTCAGTTTTTCAAACAGCGTCAGGGCAGCCATGGCCAATCCTCGGAAACGGAAGGACAACAGAAAATGGGATAGCAGCGCGGGCCGCACGCGCGGCTGCGGAGGGTCGCTAATAGAACGGCGCAAACATCAGTATCAACCTGCAGACAGAATAGTCGCAAAGGCCAGCGCCGTCAAACGCGCTCCCTCCCCGGCACATGGCGCAAGCCCATACCGATTCCTCCTCCGGCCGTTGCGGACTCGCAAGGACAAGCTCTCCGTGGTACGCCTCCAGACTATTTGAGGCGGGCGAGGTCGAATTCGGCGGCGGGTTTCTTGCGGCGGTCCGCGCGTCTGGTATGCTGCGCGCGGATCCCCGAGGGGTCCCGGAGGAAGGGCGGCATGGCGGACTCGACGCGGGTGGTGGCAGCGCGGATCCCGTTCCCGCAGGTGGTGGAGACGACGCACCGGGGCGAGCGTTCGTGGGACATCTACTCGCGGCTGCTCAAGGACCGGATCGTCTACCTGGGGACGGAAATCGATGACGACGTGGCGAACATCATCATCGCCCAGTTCCTGTTCCTCGAGTCGGAGGACCCGGAGAAGGACATCAACCTGTACATCAACACGCCCGGCGGCTCGGTGACGGCGGGGCTGGCGATCTACGACACGATGCAGTACATCCGGGCGCCGGTGGCGACGATCTGCGTGGGGCGCGCCGCCTCGATGGGGGCGGTGCTGTTGTCGGCGGGGGCGAAGGGGAAGCGCTACGCGCTGCCGAACGCGCGGGTGCTGATCCACCAGCCGCTGGGCGGGGTCTCGGGGCAGGCCTCGGACATCGAGATCCACGCGCGGGAGATCCTGCACCTGCGGCAGACCTTGAACGACATCCTGGTGCGGCACACGGGGCAGCCGGCGGAGCGGATCCAGAAGGACACCGAGCGGGACTTCTTCATGGGCGCCGCGGAGGCCAAGGAATACGGGATCATCGACGAGGTGATGAAGAGCCGCAAGTCCTGAGCGGGGCGGCCGCGGCTGGAATTTCCGGCCATTCCTTGCCGCGGGGCCAGGGCGGGGTTAGAATCGCGGCGGCGACGGGGGGAACGGGGGAAGGAGCGACCCGGTGGCGGAGCGGCGACGAGGCAACGGGACGACGCAGATCCTGCAGTGCTCGTTCTGCGGCAAGACGCAGCGCGAGGTGAAAAAGCTGATCGCGGGCCCGACGGCGTACATCTGCGACGAGTGCGTCTCGTTGTGCAACGACATCATCGCCGAGGACGGCGGGACCGAGGCGCAGCCGGCGCGCAAGCCGCTCCCCAAGCCGCAGGAGATCAAGGCGTTCCTCGACCAGTACGTCGTCGGCCAGGAACTGGCGAAGAAGGTCCTGTCCGTCGCGGTGTACAACCACTACAAGCGCATCGACCAGGGCAAGAGCGGCAAGGAGCTCGAGATCCAGAAGGCGAACATCCTGCTGCTCGGCCCGACCGGCTGCGGCAAGACGCTGCTGGCGCAGACGCTGGCCAGGTTCCTGCAGGTGCCGTTCGCGATCGGCGACGCCACGACGCTGACCGAGGCGGGGTACGTGGGCGAGGACGTGGAGAACCTCGTCGTCGCGCTGCTGCAGAACGCCAACCACGACGTGGAGAAGGCGCAGCGCGGCATCATCTACATCGATGAGATCGACAAGATCGCCCGCAAGGGCGAGAACCCTTCGATCACCCGCGACGTGTCGGGCGAGGGGGTGCAGCAGGCGCTGCTGAAGATCCTCGAGGGCACGGTGGCCAACTGTCCGCCGAAGGGCGGGCGCAAGCATCCGCAGCAGGACTTCATCCAGGTCGACACCACGAACATCCTGTTCATCTGCGGCGGCGCGTTCGTGGGGCTCGACAGCATCATCGAGGCGCGGATCGGGAACAAGACGATGGGCTTCGGGGCGCGGGTCGAGTCGCGTCGCGAGAAGAAGGTCGGCGCGGTGCTCCGGGAGTGCCAGCCGCAGGACCTGCTCAAGTTCGGCATGATCCCGGAGTTCGTCGGCCGGCTCCCGGTGATCGCCGCGCTGCACGAGCTGGACCGGGCGGCGTTGATCGATGTCCTGACCCAGCCCAAGAACTGCCTGGTCAAGCAGTACCAGCGGCTGCTCGAGATGGACGGCGTCCAGCTCCGCTTCACCCCCGCGGCGATCGAGGCGGTCGCGGACGAGGCGGTCCGGCGCCAGACCGGGGCCCGCGGCCTGCGCGCGGTCTTCGAGGCGGCGATGCTGGACGTGATGTACGAGGTGCCCTCGCTCGAAGGGGCCCGCGAGGTGCTGGTCGACGAGGACGTGATTCGGGCCGGCAAGCGGCCGATGGTGGTCTACGACAAGAAGAGCGCCGAGCCCGCCCGGGCCGGCTGAGGCGACCGATGGCGGATCCCGACAACAAGACCGGCGGGCGCATCCGGCAGCTCCCGCTGCTGCCGCTGCGCGACATCGTGATCTTCCCGCACCAGGTGGCGCCGCTGTTCGTCGGCCGCGAGAAGAGCGTCGCCGCCCTCCAGGCCGCGCTCGCCGCCGACAAGCAGATCCTGTTCGCGGCCCAGAAGAAGGCCAGGACCAACGAACCGGCCCCCGCCGACATCTACGGCGTCGGCACGGTGGCCACGATCATCCAGCTCCTGCGCCTGCCCGACGACACGGTGAAGGTGCTGGTCGAAGGCAAGACGCGCGCCGCCGTTCGCCGCTACCTCTCTTCCGAACGATACTTCCTCGTCGAGGCCGAGGAACTGGCCGAGGCGCCGACCCGCGACACCGAGACCGAGGCGGTGATGCGGACGGTCCGCGCGACGTTCGAGCAGTACGTGCGGGTCAACCGTCGCATCCCCCCCGACCTGATCATGAGCGTCCAGACGATCGAGGACCCCAGCCAGCTCGCCGACACGATCGTCGTCCACCTCTCCTCCGTCAAGCTCACCGACCGCCAGGCCGTCCTCGAAACCTTCGACCCCCGCACACGGCTCGAACGCGTCTTCGAGCTGATGCAGGCCGAGATCGACATCCTCCAGGTCCAGCGGCGCATCCGCTCCCGCGTCAAGAAGCAGATGGAGAAGGACCAGCGGGAGTACTACCTCAACCAGCAGAAGCAGGCGATCCAGAAGGAGCTGGGGGAGCAGGACGAGTTCAAGGCCGAGATCGCAGAGCTCGAACAGAAGATCAAGGACAAGCCGCTGAGCGACGAGGCGCGCGAACGGGTGGAGAAGGAGCTGCGCAAGCTCAAGCTGATGAGCCCGATGAGCGCCGAGGCGACGGTCGTCCGCAACTACATCGATTGGGTGCTCTCCATCCCCTGGGCCGAACGCTCGGAGGAGAACCGCGACATCGGCAAGGCCCAGGCGATCCTCGAGGAGGACCACTACGGCCTGAAGAAGGTCAAGGAACGGATCCTCGAGTTCCTCGCCGTCAACACCCTGGTCGGCAAGCTCAAGGGACCGATCCTCTGCTTCGTCGGTCCCCCGGGCGTCGGCAAGACCTCGGTTTCCAAGTCGATCGCCCGCGCGACCGGCCGCAAGTTCGTGCGGATGAGTCTGGGCGGCGTGCGCGACGAGGCCGAGATTCGCGGCCATCGGCGGACGTACATCGGCGCCCTGCCCGGCAAGATCCTCCACAACATGAAGAAGGTCGGCGTCGTCAACCCCGTCTTCCTCCTCGACGAGGTCGACAAGATGACCGTCGACTGGCGCGGCGACCCCGCCTCCGCCCTGCTCGAGGTGCTCGACCCCGAACAGAACTTCATGTTCAACGACCATTACCTCGACCTGGACTACGACCTGTCCAGCGTGATGTTCATCACCACCGCCAACACCCTGGCCGGCATCCCCGTCCCGCTCCAGGACCGGCTCGAGATCATCGAGATCCCCTCCTACACCGAGTTCGAGAAGCTCAACATCGCCGTGCAGTACCTGGTGCCCCGGCAGCGCGAGGCGTGCGGGCTGGCCGACGAGAAGCTGGAGTTCTCCGAGAGCGCGATCCGGGCGATCATCAACCACTACACCAAGGAAGCCGGCGTCCGGCAGCTCGAGCGCGAGATCGCCTCGGTGTGCCGCAAGATCGCGATCGATGTCGTGCGCCGCCGCAACCACGAGCCGGGCGCGCAGGACATCCTCCCCTCCGACCCCGACGCGGTGATCCGCGTCGCCGCCAAGCACCTCCCCAAGCTGCTGGGCATCCCGAAGTACAAGGTGGGGAAGGCCGAGCGGCGGAGCGAGGTCGGGCTGGCCAACGGCCTGGCGGTCACCGCCACCGGCGGCGACCTGCTGACCGCCGAGGTGGCGACGGCGCCCGGCTCCGGCAAGCTCGTCCTCACCGGCAAGCTCGGCGACGTGATGCAGGAGTCCGGCCAGGCCGCCCTGTCCTACGTCCGCTCCCGCGCCCAGCATCTCGGGCTCGCCGAGGACTTCTACAAGAACCTCGACGTCCACGTGCACTTCCCCGAAGGGGCCGTCCCCAAGGACGGCCCCTCCGCCGGGATCACGATCGCCACCGCGCTGGTCTCCGCCCTGACCCGCATCCCCGTCAAGTGCGACACGGCGCTCACCGGCGAGATCACGCTCCGCGGCCGCGTCCTGGCCGTCGGCGGCCTGCGCGAGAAGCTGCTCGCCGCCCACCGCGGCAACATCGCCACCGTGATCATGCCCAAGGAGAGCCGCAAGGACCTCAAGGACGTCCCGCGCCGCGTGCTGCAGTCGCTGCGCCTGGTGCTGGTCGAGCACATGGACGAGGTGCTGCGCGAGGCGCTCGTGCTGGCCGACCCCGAATCGTTCCTCGGCGACGTCCCGCCCGCGATGGAATACCGCGGCGGCCAGCTCTACGTGCCCGACCGTCCCGAAACGCACGAGCCGCCCGCGGCGCCCGCGACGCCGCCCCCGGCCACCCCCGCCGAGCAACTGCCGCAATAGCGGCGGGCCCGACCCCCGCCGCGACCACCGCCGCCGCGCCCCGCGGTTCGCCGATCCTTCCCGGATCGGCGCCACCCGCGCGCCCGCCCGCGCCGGCGCCCAACCCCGCGGCGCGCGCGCTCCGGCGCGGGGAATTTGCCCCCCGCCGGGCGAAGCGGGATATTCGGCGCGCCGATCCCGGACGGGAATTCGAACCGTGCTCGGGGTCGGCAGGAGGACGGACGATGGGCCGCAGGCGGGCCGGCGCGACCTTGCCCCCGGGGGAAACCGTCCGGCGGCGCGTCGGCGTGCTCGGGAACGCGCCCTCCACCGGGCGCGACTCGTCGCCGACCGGCGCCGAGTCCTGCGCCCGGGCCCTGGAACGGCTGGGACACGAGGTGGTCCGGATCCCGCTCGACGACGAACTCGACCGGACCCTGCGGCAAGCGAACCTCGACGCCGTCTTTTTCGCCCGCCGCGACCGCCGCGCGGAAGACGGCTGCGTCCAGGGGCTGCTGGAGCTGCTCCGCATCCCCTACACCGGCTCCGGAGTGCTCGCCTCGGCCCTGGCGACCGACCGGCTCCGGTCCAAGGAGATCTTCCGGCTCCACAACATCGCCACCCCGCCCTACTACGCGCTCGGCGCCGCCGGCGCCGAGCACTGCGCGGCGCTCCACGGCTCGTTCGGCTTCCCGGTCGTGGTCAAGCCGCGCCGGGCCGGCTCGCGCGTCGGCGTCTCGATCGTGCACGACGCGGCGGAGCTGCCGGGGGCGGTGCGCGAGGCGCTGCGGCACGACGACGAGGCGCTGGTCGAGCGCTACATCCGGGGGAAGGAGGTCTGCGTCGGGCTGCTCGACGGCCGCGTGCTGGGCGCGATCGAGGTCGTTGCGCCGGACGATTCCGGCGACGGCTCGATCCCCGCGCCGGACCGGGTCGAGGTTCGCTTCCCGGCGCGGCTCTCGCCGGCGCGCTGCCGCTGCGTGCTCGCGCTGGCCGAGCAGGCGAACCGCGCGCTGGGGTGCACCGGCGCCTCGCGGGTCGACCTCCTGGTCACCGAAGGGGACAACGAGTACGTGCTCGATGTGAACCCGCTGCCCGAGACGACGCCGGAGAGCCTGCTGGCGAGGATCGCCGCGGGAGCGGGATACGACTTCGACCGGCTGGTGGCAGCGATCCTGGCGGGCGCGCGACTGCACGCGGGCGGGAAGACCTCGAACGCGACCGCGGCCGCGGAGGAGCCGCCCGGGAACGTCGTCGTCCCGGTGCGCCGCCGGGCGGCCGCCGGCGGCCGGCGCCCGGGCTGACGGGGGGTCCCAGCCCGGTCCCGGGCGCGCCGGTGTGCCGAAGGCGCCACAGGTGAGGGTCGGGCGGCACGGAAACGGCCGCACCACCGGCAGCAACCCCTCGAATTCCCGTCTGGCATGGCGGATGCAATCGGCTCAGGCCCGCGGGAGGAGGTGACCCATGCCGGGCAGGATGCGGTTCGTGTTCCTGGTCTTTCTGGTCGTCCAGGCGTGCGTCGATCTCGGGGACGACACGGTCGATCCACGACTCGGCAAGGAGGGCCGCGTCCGATTCGCGGGCGGCGGCTGCGCCGCGGCCTCCTCGACCACCCTCGCCGTCGGCTCGACCCAGACCCTGACGCTCGAACCGCAATCCGGCATCGTCCTGCCCTCCAACCTGGAGGTGCGTTCGAGCGCCCCGGCGGTGATCGGCGCGGCCGGGGGCACCGCCCCCGAAGAGGTGGTGCTCGCGGCGCACCGGGCCGGCGCGGCGCGCGTCGAACTGCGCTCCGCCGGCGCGATGTGGGACAGCCTGGAGTTCCGCGCCGAGCCGGCCGCTTCGGTGCGGTTCTCCGGCGTTCCCGCCGTCTTCGCCGGCGGGACGGCGTACGTCAAGGTCGAGGAGGTCTACGGCGCGTGCGGGGAAGACTGCCCGCTGCTGGGTCAGGGGTTCCTCCGCTGGTCGGCCGTCCCGGCCGCCGGGCTGACGCCGCTGCGGGACGCCGGCGGCACGGCGTACTTCCTCGCGGGCGAACCCGGGCCGGCGCGCGTGGAGGGGCGCGAGCCGAACGGCGGAGCGCTGCTGGTCGACCATCCCGTGGAGGTCGTTCCGGTGACCGAGGCCGGCGCCGTGACCGCGCGGATCCTCGTCGCCCTGCCCGACCAGACGGTGCTCGACCCGCAGCCGTTCCCGGCCGAGCTGCCCGTCGGTTCGTTGTTCCTGGTGCTGCTCGAGGCGGCGGCCGGCGACCGGACGGTTCCGCTGGCCGGCGACGACCTGAACTGGACCGTCGCGGGCGACACATCCGCCGTGGAGCCCTACGACGACGGGAGCGAGCCGCCCGCCGAGGGACCGATCTTCGCCGCGGTCGCCCCGGGTTCGGTCGAGCTGGTCGCGGAGATCCCGCTCCTCGGCCGCACCGAGCGCTGCGCGCTCACCGTCACCGCCGGACCGTAGGCTCCGCGCGGATCGACCGCGGCGCTCCGCGTCGGCGGCGCCCGTGCAAGTCCGGCCCACCGGTGCCGGGCGACGCTCAGTACCAGGCGTCGAAGGTTTCCACGCGGTCCGGGGTCCCGTCGCGGGCGTCGGCGTCGCTGCGGGCGTCGGCGTCGCTGCGGGCGTCGGCGGAGCAGGCGTTCGGGCGGTCCGGGGTCGAGACGATCGCGCTGGGCGCCTCGGAGACCGGCACGCAGCGCCCGCCGAAGTAGTGCAGTCCGCTGGCGCAGCGGTGATCGGGTTCGGCGCACCGTCCGGTGGAGCAGATGCAGACGCTGTCCGGGCCCTCGCAGTGCAGCCCTTCCGAGCCGCACTCGTGGAAGGCGATGTCGCATCCGCCGAGGAGCAGGCCGCCGCAGGCGGCGAGGGCAGCCAGGGGTCTGGTCATGGCGACGGGTCTCCCTTCTTCTCGGCCGTAAGATTGGCGTCCGGCGGCGGCGGCGTCAAGGGCGCCACGCCGGCGTTCTCCGCCGGGCTTCCCCCCGGCCGCGGCGCGGGCCGCGGTTCCGCGGCGGGCGCGGCGGCCGAGGCTCCGGCGGGGGACGCGGGCGGCGCTGCGGGGCGGCGCAGGGCGGCGAGCAGGGCGAGGAGGTAGCAGGCGGCGCCGGCGAGCAGGGTGGCCCGGGAGCCGAGGTTCATGGCGACGAGCATCGCGCCGACGGAGCCGAAGACCGACGCGGCACCGTTGAGCCCCCAACCCCACGGGATCAGCTCGGGGTGGCGGCCGGCGATCAGCCGCACGCCCGACGGCAGCAGCAGGCCCATGCCGAGGCCGGGGAGGGCGACGAGCGCCGCGGCGATGGCGATGCGGGGCGCCAGCGCGAGCCCGATCCAGCGGTCGAAGGCCCGGGGCAGGAGGAAGGCGTAGGCGACGACGACGGCGGCGACCGCCGCGGCGGCGGCGACCAGGCCGGCCAGGCGCCGCCGCTCCGCGATCCGCTCGGAGAGCATGCTGCCGACGCCGGAGGCGAGCAGCAGGGCGCAGAGCACGACGACGAGCGAGTAGCTCGGGTGGCCGAGGAACAGGCCGAAGCGCTGGAGCAGCGCGACCTCGACGACGATGAACCCGACGCCCAGGCAGACGAAGTACGACAGGTCGCGCAGCTTGGACAGCGGCCGCTCGCGCAGCACGTCCCGCCGGTGGACGACCAGCGGCACGACGATGAACGCCACCACGAGCAACCCGACGATCGCGAACAGCGCCAGCAGGATCGCGACCGAGAAGCTGTTGATCATCAGCCAGTCGAAATCGAAAACCGCGGCGAGCAGTTCGCGGGGCCGGACGCCGTAGAAGAAGAACGGCCGGTCGTCGAAGACGGGCGAGATGTCGGCCGGGAACGCGTCGGCGAGCGGAGCGGGGTCGGGGTCGCGGATCAGCCGGGCGATCGTGTCGCGGCGCGGCTGGCCGGGGTAGTACATCGGCGTCAGGCCGCGCTCCTCCGTCGCACCCAGCAGCGCCTGGACCTCCTCCGGCGGGAACGGGGTGCGCCGGACGAGCACGGTGCCGATCGTGCCCTTCCAGGCGGCGAAGAGATGTTCGCCGGCGTCGGCCACGCCCGCCCGGCGCAGCGCCTCGCGGGCCAGCGTGATCACGCGGATGCACTCCATGTCGGGCGGGATGCACCAGCGCGTGAAGCTGACGACGCCGTCCGGCCTGAGCCGCCGCAGGAAGTCCTCGAACGCCTCGACCGTGTACAGGTAATTCTCGGTGAGGGCGAAGGCGCCGCTGGCGGTGGCGGCCCAGGTATCGACCATCGTGGCCTGGATCACGTCGTAGAACCGGGTGTCGCGGTGCACGAAGCTGCGGCCCTCCGCCACTTCGATCCGCACGTCGGGCCGCAGGTACAGGCCGCCGGAGGCCTCGGCGAAGCGCTCGCGCATCACCTCGTCGGCGATGATCGGGTTGATCTCGACGCCGGTGACGCGGTGGCCGGCGCGCAGGGCGGAGACGACGTCGGTGCCGCCGCCGGGCCCGACGATCAGCGCCTCGCCGCCGCGCCGGATCGCGTACACGAGCCCCGCGGCCCCCATGTACTCGTCGCCCGGCCCACCCTCCTCGACCTCCCGCGCGTGGTGGATCTCGGTCTTGGCCATCGCATCGATGTACATCGCCGGGCGCCGGTCCGGGCGCTCCTCGACGACGACGCGGCTGAACGAGTTCCACCGCGCGAAGGTCACGAACGACTCGTCGACCTCCTTGAACGACCCGACGCGCAGCGTCGGGCGGAGCAGGTTCAGCCCGAGCAGCGCGAGCAGGGCGAACGCCAGCAGCGCCGCGCGGACGGGGAGCCGGCCCTCCGGGCGCGGCCGGAACACGATTGCCGCCGCCGCGGAGAGGACGGCGACGAGCAGCACGGCGTTCTCGGCGCCCAGGCCGTACAGGAGCGGGCCGGCCAGCACGCAGCCCAGCGCCGCCCCGGCGAGGTCGAAGAAGTACAGCTCGCCGATCCGCTCGCGGAGGTGGGTGATCGCCAGCGAGACGACCATGCCCCCGTAGTACATCGGCACCGCCGTCACGCCGTACAGCATCGCCAGCTCGAAGAACGTCTGCGACGTGAACTGCGGCTTGTGGAACAGGTCGAACTTGCCGGTCACCCCGTGGTACAGGACGTAGACGAGGGCGACGAGCGTCCAGAGCGCGAAGCGCGTCGCGTGCCGCGCCAGCAGCTCCTCCAGCCGCTCCCGCGGGTAGCGGTCCGACCGCACGTAGAGCACGACGCCCGAGACCCCCAGGCCGAACAGGGCCAGCGAAATCACCAGGAAGGCGAAGTGGTAGTACAGCGTGTAGGAGAAGATCCGGGTCAGCAGGATCTCCAGCAGCAGCGTGGAGCAGGTGACGAGGCCGACGCCCGCGAAGAGCCTGCGCATCGGGCGCGACGGTTAGCACGACGCGGCGGGCGCTGCAATCGCCGCGGGCCCCCCCCCCAACTCCGTGATAGCGATTTGGCCGCCGGCCTATTTCGTCGTCGTCGTCGTGGTCGTCGTCGTGGTCGCGGCATGGGCAGGGATCACCGCCCGGGTGACCGTTCGCTGTCGCCGACCACGACCACGTCTACGACGACGACCACGCGGCAACCTGGTTGCCGCGGGATCCGGGGCTCCCCTGCCGGTCGGAGGACCGTTGCGGCGGCACGATTCGGGGGGCCCTTCCCGGGTTGCGGGCCGGCGGCGCGTGGAAGAAGATGGCGCGCGAAAGGAGGCCCCGATGGCCCGAACCCCACGACTCGCGGCGCCCGCCGCCCTCGTCCTTCCGTTCCTCCTCTCCGCCTGCCCGCGAACCCCCTGCCCCGCCGCGCCCGCGGCGGCCCCCGGGGAAGCCGGCGGCCTGGTCCAGGTGGCCGGCGGCCTCGTCGGCAGCGGCGAGGGGATGTGGCCCGTCGGCCGGCTGGAGACGGTCGAAGCGACCCTCGCCGCCGAAGGTCGTCCGCTCGCGCTCATGCGCCTGTGGGCCGACGGCGGCGGCCCGGCCCAGGCGGTGGTCGATCTCGAAGGGTGCACCGCCTCGTTCGTCTCGCCGGAAGGGCTGCTGGCCACCAACCACCACTGCGCCTTCGACATCATCTCCCGCAACTCCACCCCCGAGCGGAACCTGGTCGACGACGGGTTCGTGGCGGAGCGGCGGGAGGACGAGCGGGACGGCCACGGGACGACGATCAAGGTGCTGCTCGGCTTCCGGGACGTGACGGCGGAGATCTCGGCGGACCTGCCGGCCGACCCGCTCGAGCGCGTGCGGGCGATCGAACAGCGCGAGGCGGCGCTGGTCGCGGCCTGCGAAGAGGCCGCCGGGCGGCGCTGCCGCGTGGCGCGGTTCAACGACGGCGTGCCGTACGGCCCGCTGCCGGCAGGCGCGCCGACCGGCGTGCGCCGGTTCGTGCTGTTCGAGACGCTCGAGCTGACCGACGTCCGCCTGGTCGCCAACCCACCGCTGGGCGTGGGGGAGTACGGCGGCGAGGTCGACAACTGGCACTGGCCGCGCCACACGGGCGACTGGTCGTTCCTCCGGGCCTACGTCGGACCGGACGGAAACCCGGCACCGTTCGCGCCCGCGAACGTCCCGTACCGCCCCGCGCACTGGCTGCCGGTGGCCACCGCCGGCGTCGGACCGGGCGACCCGGTGCTGGTGCTCGGCTACCCGTGGGCCACGGAGCGCTACCAGACGGCGGCCGAGGTGCAGGAGGCGCAGGAGTGGCTGTTTCCCCTGCGACGCGAGCTGTTCGCCCTGTGGATCGCGGAACTGGAGGCGGCGAGCGCGCGGTCCGAGGAGGCCCGGCTGCTCAACGCGCCGACGCTCAAGGGGATCCACAACGCGCACTCGCACGCGATCGGGATGATCGCCGCCCTGCGCCGCAGCGGGCTGCTCGAGGCGCGGCTGGCGGAGGAGGCCCGCTTCCGCGACTGGGCGGCCGCGGACCCCGCGCGCGCCGGACGCCTCGCCGGCCTCGACGGCATCGCCGCCGTGCTGGAGGAGCGCCGGGCGCTGCGCGACCACGACTACCTGCTGCGCTACCTGGCCCGCGCCAGCCAGGTGCTGGGCTTCGCCCACACGATCGTCAAGTGGGCCGCGGAGCGGCCGAAGCCCGATCTGGAGCGCGAGCCGGGGTACCAGGACCGCGACGAGGAGGTGATCCGCCGCGAGATGGAGGCGGCCGAGAAGAGCCTGGACCTCGAGGGTGACCGGCGGGTGCTGGCGGCGTTCGTGCGCCGGGCGCTGGCGCTTCCGGAGGGGCAGCGCATCGCCCCGCTGGAGGCCGCGCTGGGGGAGGACCGGTCCGACGCCGCCGTCGAGGCGTTCGCGGCGCGGCTGTACGCGGGGACGACGCTGGGCGACACGCCGGCCCGCCTGGGAATGCTCGGCCGGTCGCTGGAGGAGCTGCGCGGTTCGTCGGACGAGATGATCCGGCTGGCGCTGGCGCTGCTGCCGGAGCTCGACGCGCGGCTCGAGCGGGCGAAGCGCTTCGACCTGGCGCTCGCCGAGCTGCGCGCGCCGCTCGTCGCGGCCCTGGGCGAGTTCCGCGGGCGGCCGCAGTACCCGGACGCCAACGGCACCCTGCGGCTGACCGTGGGGAGCGTGCGCGCCTACCTCCCGGGCGACGGCACCGCCTATCTCCCGTTCACGACGGTGGCGGGGCTGTTGCAGAAGGAGACGGGCGCGGAGCCCTTCGCCTCGCCGCCGGCGGTGCTGTCCGCGGTGCGGCGCGGCGATTTCGGCCGCTGGGTCGACCCGCGGCTGGGAACGGTGCCGGTGAACTTCCTCTCCGACGTCGACACCACCGGGGGCAACTCGGGCTCCCCGGCGCTCAACGAGCGGGGCGAGCTGATCGGGCTGCTGTTCGACGGGGTCTGGGAGGACCTGTCGGGCGACTACCTGTACAGCCCGGCGACCTCGCGCAGCATCCTGCTCGATATCCGCTACGCCCTGTGGTATCTCGACCGGGTCGTCGACGGCAACGCGCTGCTCGAGGAGCTGGGCGTCGGCGGCCACCGGCCGCCGCAAGCCGCGGGCCGCTGAGCGCACCCGTTCCGGCTCGGCCTCCCTCTGTGACCGGCAGCGGAAGGTTCGCCGTCGGGCCGGTCCGACCACGACCACGACCACGACCACGACCACGACCACAAAGGGGGGGCGGGGGAAGGGAAATCCCCTGAAGCCCGAAGGCGAAGGAGGACGGACGGGAAGCCGGTCGTAGCCGGCTACGAATCCGGTCGTAGCCGGCTACGAGTGCCGTCCCTGCCGGCGGCGACCGCCGTTTCGGCTCGCCGGGGACCGTCGACCCTCCGTTCGTTGCGCCAACGTTGGCTCGCACCCGTGCCAACGTTGGCTAGGACCCGTGCCAACGTTGGCTAGGACCCGTGCCAACGTTGGCTAGGACCTGCGCCGGCATTCGCCGGGGTTCGTGCCGGCGCGCCGGCCGCGGCGCCGGTTCGGCCGGCCGGCGATCGCGCTTGACGGGCGGCGGGCGCGGAGCACAGCATCGGCCCCCGATGACCGATCTGAGCTGGTGCGAGGTCGATGTCGAGGCGCTGGCGCACAACGTGCGGGTGCTCAAGTCGCTGTTGCCGCCGGGGGCGCTGCTGGCGCCGACCGTGAAGGCGGACGCCTACGGTCACGGTCTGGTGCTGGCGGCGCGCGCGTTCCTGGAGGGCGGCGCGGACTGGTTGTGCGTGAACGCGCTGTTCGAGGCGGAGGCGTTGCGGGCGGCGCAGGTGGAGGCCCCGATCTACGTGATGGGGTTCGTGCCGCCGGAGGACGTGGAGCGCGCCCTGGAGCTGGACTGCCGGCTGGTGGCCTATCGCGGGGACGTGGTGGAGCGGGCCGAGGCGATCTGTGCGCGGCGGGGCTGGACGGCGCGCCTGCACCTCAAGCTGGAGACGGGCAACGAGCGGCAGGGGTTGCGGGACCGCGACGCGCTGGAGCTGGCGCGACGGATCCACGACTCGCCGCACCTGCGGCTCGAGGGGGTGGCGTCGCACTATGCGAACATCGAGGACACGACGGACCACACCTACGCGCGGGAGCAGCTCCGGCGGTTCGACGCGTTCCTCGAGACGCTGGCGCGGTCGGGGATCGAGGTGCCGTTGCCGCATTTCTCGAACTCGGCGGCGGTGATCCTGTGGTCCGACGAGCACCGGCGGCTGGCGCGGGTGGGGATCGCGGCCTACGGGATGTGGCCGTCGAGCGAGACGCTGGTGGCGGCGGTGCTGGCGGGGCGCAAGCGGATCGACCTGCGGCCCGCGCTGACCTGGAAGACGCGCATCGCGCAGCTCAAGGACGTGCCGAAGGGCGCCTTCGTCGGCTACGGCTGCTCGTACCAGACCACGGCGCCCTCGCGGCTGGCGGTGCTGCCGGTCGGCTACTACGACGGGTACGACCGCGGGCTGTCGAACCTGGCCTACGCGCTGGTGCGGGGCCAGCGGGCCCCGGTGCGCGGGCGCGTCTGCATGAACATGACGATGATCGATGTCACCGACGTCCCCGGGCTCGACATCCGCGACGAGGTCGTGCTGCTCGGGCGCAGCGGCGAGGCGCAGCTCACCGCGGAGCAGCTCGCCTCGTGGATCGGGAGCATCAACTACGAGGTGACGACGCGGATCGGCGCGCACGTCCCGCGGCGACCGGTGCGCCGCACGCCGGGCGCGGCGGACCCCCGCGCGCCCACCCTGCCCCGCTGACTCAGATCTCGAACGGCAGCCAGAAGACCTTGATCCGCGCGTACGGCCCCCGCCGCTCGTAGCCGAACAGGCCGTAGAGCACCGACCACTCCACGTCCTCCGGGCGGTCGCGGCCGAAGTCGAACAGCGGGATGAAGTGGAAGTGCCAACCCTCGGTGCCGTCGGCGTGCCGCTCGGTGGTGTAGAGGCTGTTGAGCGCCAGGGTGAAGGTCCCGTCGGGGTCCTCGTCGCGCCAGACGAGCGGGAAGAAGGTCCAGAAGCGCGACGACGCCGCGTAGTCCTCGAAGTCCCAGAACAGCGGGAAGGCCACCGTCGCGCGGTCGGCCGCGTCGGAGAAGCTCCACCAGACCGGGAAGACCACCTCGTGGTGGTCCTCGCCCTCGGTGCCGATGTAGATCAGCGGGTGCATGTTGAACGCCCAGCCGGGCGCCTCGGCGCCGGTCTGGGGCCATTCCGAGTACTGGAAGGTCGGGAAGACCCAGGTGGTGTGGCGGTCCTCGGCCAGCGAGGTGTCGTGCAGGAACAGCGGCAGGAAGCCGAACAGGCGGTTCTTCTCCAGGTCGTGGAAGTCCCACCAGAACGGGAAGACGACCCAGTCCGACGAGATCGGGTCGGTGCCGTGGTAGACGTTGAGCACCAGGTCGCGGCGCGTGCCGGTCTCCTCGTTCCCCCAGGCCCACCAGACGGGCGCCGCCGCGCGGAACCACTCGGGCCCCTCGTCCCACTGGTGGTACAGGAGCGCGCCCCAACCCCGCGACGCGGGACCTTCGGCGTACCAGGCCAGCGGCGTGACGACGCGCATCGACTCGGCGTCGCGCGCGTAGTGCACGAGCGGGGCGAGGGTGAAGTGCGTCGAGTCGGGTCCGCCGCCGAAGAACAGGATCGGCGCGATTCCGGCGGACCAGTCGCCGTTCTCCTCGAGGTCGACGAACAGCGGCGGGATCACCGTGGTGCTCGCGTCCCCGTCGTAGAAGTGCCAGAAGGCGGGGAAGAACACCGAGTAGCCCTCGTCGTCGTCGGTGCCGCCGAACAGCAGCGGCGGCAGCCCGTAGCGCGAGCTGCGCCCCTCGCGCCACCAGTAGAACGGCGGTGCCAGGGCGAACTCGCCCGTCGGCCAGGCGAAGCGCCAGAAGTAGAGCGCCAGCACCTGGTAGTTGTTCTCGCCGTCGTCCCCGACCAGGAACAGCGGCGGCAGGCCGACGTCGTATCCCTCGGCCGTGCGGCTGACGTAGAGCGGGCCGGCCACGTCGGTGAACCGGTCGGGGCGCCGGTAGCGCCAGTAGAGCCCCGCCACGACGTCCGTCTCGTGCAGTTCGTCGCCCCCGCGCCAGCGCCAGTAGAACGGCAGGACGCCCAGCGTGTGGTCGTTCGCCGTGTCGTCCCAGGTTTCGAAGTAGACCGGGAAGAACAGGCGGAACCCCGAGGTCGGCGTGGTCTCCTGGTAGAACGGCAGCGGCGGCAGGTAGAACCGCGAAACCTCGGCGTCCGACCCGCGCCCCTCGACCGTCCCCGGCTCCGGCGCCACGAGGTCCGGCGGGAGGATGTCGGCCCGGGCCGCGGAGAGCGCGCCCAGGGACAGGGCCGCCGCGCCGAGACACGCCGCCGCCCGCCCGACCCGACCGGAACGGGCCGACCCGAGGCAACGCGAAGCACGGCGCGCGACCGACACGAGCGACACCCCTGCCTCCCCCGTCGAATCGAGGCGACACCATAGGGTCAGGGGCGGCGGCGAGTCAACCGCCGGGCGCGAGGCCGCTTTCCCGCAGCGGTTCTTCGACGTGCCGGGGAACGACGGCGGGGAGGCTTGCGCGCGGGAGGCCGGGGACGTTGAATGCGGTCCGTGGAACCCCGGCGCATCATCGGCGTGGACGAGAACGGCCTGGGGCCGAGGCTGGGGCCGCTGGTCGTCACCGGGGTGCGCCTGCGGCTCGAGCGACCGGCGCCGACGATCGACGAGTTGCGCGCGGCGACCGGGCTGGACGACTCGAAGCGGATCTTCGCGCCCGACCGGCGCGGCCACGGCGAGGCGCTGGCGCTCGGGACGCTCGGCGTCCACGCCGTCGGCTCCCTCGCCGAGCTGCTCGCGGGGCGGACGGTGCCGTCGCCGTGGGCGCCGCCGGAGGAGTGCGCCCTCCGGGCGGTCGAGCCGGCCGGCGGACCGGGGTTCTCCGGCGTCCGCGGCGTCCCGGCGCCCGCGGCGTCCCGGCGTTCTCGATCTCCCGGTGTCCCGGCCGGCGGGTCGTTCCACGCGTCCGGCCCCGCGGCGCGCCCGGCGCGCGCGACTCTCCCGTGCCCCGCGCTCCCGGCCCGGCCGCTGCCGCGCTGGACGGGCGAGGCGGCCGACGTGGCGCGCGGGCTGGAGCGGTTGGGGGTGGCGGTCGAGCGCGTGGCCTGGGCGGTGCTCTGCCCGGGGAGGCTCAACGCCGCCCTGGCCGACGGCACGTCGAAGCTGGCCGTGGACCTGCGGCTGTTCGAGGCGGTGGTGGAGGCGCTGCGCGACGGGGCCGGTGCGGAGTGCGCGGCGGTCTGCGGCAAGGTGGGCGGCACCGACCGCTACGCCGGACGGTTCGCGGCGTGGGCCGGGCGGGTGCGGCGGGTGGAGATCGAGTCCCGCGCGGTGTCGCGGTACGAGGTCGAGGGTGTGGGGTCGGTGGCGTTCGTGCGGGACGCGGACGCGCGCGAACCGGCGGTGGCCGCGGCGTCGGTGCTGGGGAAGTACGTCCGCGAGCTGTGGATGGACGACCTGGCGGCGGCGGTGGGCTGGTCGGGGCCGGCGCCGAGCGGGTACCACGATCCGGCCTCCGCGCGGCTGGAGGCGCGCCTGCGCGAGGCGGCGGCGACGGGCGCCCTGCCGCTGCCGCCGGGGTGCGTGCGCCGAATCCGCTAGGCCCGTTCGCGCCGGCGCGGGACGGCCACCGGCCGGGGTCGCGACCCGCCGGCGGCGGCGCCGCGGTCGCGGCGGGCGTCCGGACGGCTCCCCGGCGCCGCCCGGGTCACGGCGGGAGTTCGGACAGCTCCTCGAGGAAGACGACGTAGGGATCGGCGGTCGGGAGTTCCACGCGGCGGCGCACGGTGCGAACGCCGTCCGCGCGGCGCACCTCGATGCGGAGCCAGTACCGGCCGGGCGGCAGCTCGTAGACGTCGCGGAAGCGGTCGGCGCCGGGCGCGATTGTCTCGCGGCGGAAGCGCACGGTGGCGCCGTCGGCATCGAGGTAGCTTACGGCGATCGAGCGCGGCGGGTTCTCGGTCCAGCGCACCTCGACGGCGCCCTCCCCCGGCATGCGGCCGACGAACCACCAGACGACGAACCCGATCGAGCCGACCAGGGCGAGCAGCAGCAGGCGGCGGCCCGTCCGGGCGCGCAGGGCGGCCAGCAGGCGGCGGGGGCCGGTGGGCGGATCAGCCATGGACGGTCGCGCTCCGGGCTCCGCGGCCGGACGGGAGGCGGCGGCGCAGCGTCATGGCGAGCAGTCGGTCCATTCGATCAGGTTGCTGAGCGCGGTGGCGCGGCAGCCGCCTCCGCCGGTGCCGTGCGGGCAGGAGGCGTACCATCCCTCGGAGTCGCTTCCGGCGGCCCGGCACTCGGCAGTGCAGCCGAGGCAGTCGGCCGTGCAGAACACCCGGTCGGTGCACGGATCGACCCAGGCGAATTCTTCGGAGAACACCCGGCACACGGGGGCGCAGGGGGCGACGGTCTCGCAGGCCCCGGGGTGGTCGAGGGCGACGCCGGCAGCGAGGCGGGCGCAGTCGTTGCCGTAGGTCACGCCGTCGCAGCCGCAGACCGGGTCGAAGCGCGTGTCGCAGGGGTCGGGGGCGGGGACGCAGGTGCCGGAGGCGTCCGGCCAGCAGCCGTGGATGTCGCAGACCTCGCCCGCGGGGCAGCGGAAGCCGGCGCTCCCCCCGCAGAGGGAGCCCGAGCCGCAGTCGCCGTCGTGGGCGAGGGCCGCCCCGGCCCGGAGGCGCTCGCAGTCGTTGCCGTAGGTCGCGCCGTCGCAGCCGCAGACCGGTTCCAGCACTTCGGAGCACGCCGCCGGCCGGACGATGCAGGTGCCGGCGGCCCCTGGGAGGCACGAGCGGATGTCGCAGACCTCGCCCGCGGAGCACTCGCCGCCGGGGAAGGGGCCGCACGGTGGCCCGGCATCGCCCGGCAGGTCGGCCGGCGCATCGGCAACGGCGTCCGCCTCGGGCTCGGCGTCGGCGGGAAGGTCGGCGACGTCGCGGGCGGCATCCTCCCCGGGCGCGTCTTCGGGCGCCGCGTCCGGAAGGGTGTCGCTGTCGTCGCTCGCGAGGCCGCCGCACGACGCCGCGAAGGCGAGCGGCAGGGCGGCGACGAGGGGCAGGGCTCGTGGGGGCATCGGCGGTCGCTCCTTCCCCCGCGGGTCCAGCGTAGCACGCCCGGGACGAACGGCAAAAAGGCGGCCGCGGCGGGGCGAGCGCGGCGGGAACGGTTGACCGGGCCGGACGGTTCCTGGTAGGGCGGCGGGGCGATGGCCGGTTTCCTGCGGTTCGGCGAGCTGCACCCGCGGCGCTTCTTCCTGGAGACGTGGGCGGCGATCCAGGCCGAGGCGCAGGCCGAGTCCGAGGGGTCCGAGCGGGGGACGCGGGTCCGGACCGGGAGGAAGGGGCGGCGCGGCGAGCCGTCCCGCCTCGGCTTCTCGCTGCGCCCGCTGCTGATCTTCGTCGCCTCGGCGGTGTTCCTGACGTTGATGGAGTACTTCGGCGGCCGCGACACCTTCGAGAAGCTGTTTCCGGAGGCGGCGCGGGATGCGCAGCGCGTCGAGCTGTACCGCCTGGCGTTCTGGGCCGGGGCGCGCATCACGGGATACGGCGTCCTGCCGGCGCTGCTGGTGCTGCTGCTCCCGGGCGAGCGGATCGTGGACTACGGCCTGCGGGTCCGGGGCGTCGCGGAGCACCTCTGGATCTACGTCGTCCTGTATCTCGCCGTCCTGCCGCTGGTCGTGCTCGTCTCGTTCCACCCGGAGTTCAAGACGTACTATCCGTTCCTCAAGCACACCCCGCGGACGATCTGGAACTGGCGCACGCTGCTGACCTGGGAGCTGCTCTACGCCGGCCAGTTCCTGGCGCTGGAGTTCTTCTTCCGCGGCTTCCTGCTCCAGTCGCTCCGCCGGCAGCTCGGGGCGTACGCGATCTTCGCGGCGGTGGTGCCCTATTGCATGATCCACTACGGCAAGCCGTTCCTGGAGGCGAACGCGGCGATCGTGGCGGGGATCGTGCTCGGCACGCTCGCCCTGCGGACCCGTTCGATCTGGTGCGGGTTCCTCGTGCACGTCTCGGTGGCGCTGACGATGGACCTCGCCGCGCTGCTGCAGCGCGGCGACCTGCCGCGCGTCTGGTAGGCCCCCGCGAACGCGCCCGGGAGCCGGGCCGGCGCGGGCGCGCTCTTGCCAAACACCGGGCCTTGCGGGTACCTTGCGGTCGAGCGGAGTCGAGGATGAGCTGCCGACGGACATCTTCCGCCGTCGGCGCGGGTTCGGGATGCCGAGCCGGCGCGGGGCCGGCGCTGCTGGCGCTGCTGGCCGCCGCCCTGGCCCCCGCGGCGGCGCCGGCCGGCGGCGACGTCGAGCGGCGCGGCGGAGGGAGGCGCGGCGCGGCGGAGGGGGAGACCGGCCGGGCGAGCGGCACGGGCGGGCGCACCTGGGGCGAGGTGGAGACGCCGGCGGGCCTGTCGCTCCGGCTGGAGGCGGGCGGTACCGGCGCGGAGGCCGGGGCGGGGGTCGCGGTACGCGCCGTGCTGCACAACGGCGGTCCCGAACCGCTGACCGTGGCGCTCGACCCGCGACTCGCCGACCTCGAGCTGCGGGCCGGCCGGACCCGCGTGCGCTGTCCCAGTCCGCAGCAGCTGTCGCTGCCGGGCCTGCACGGTGCCGGCGTCGCGACGCTCGCGCCGGGAGCCGAGGCCGACGTGCGCCTCGACCTCCTGTACCACTGCTGGGACCGGCTGGACCGGGCGCGGCGCGCGGCGCGCGGCGATCCGCTGGATCTGGCCGCGGCCTACCGCGTGGTGCTGGTCGATCCCGCGCTGGGCGAGGCGGTGGGTCGGGCGGGCCGGCTGGAAGCGCGCACCGAGGTGGCCCTGGGACTTCCGGACGAGGGGGCGCCGGGCGAGGGGGCGCCGGACGGCGCGCTGCCGGTGGGGGTGGAGCTGCGGAAGGCGGACGTGGCGGACGGGAAGGAGGTCTGGTTGGGGGTGACGGTGCGGAACCGGACCGCCGGGTCGCTCAAGCTGGTCGACCATCCGACGCAGTTCCGCTTCGAGGTGACGGGGCCGACGGGCGCGTGGAGGTGCGCGATGCGTCCGTGGCGCATCACGCCGCTGGCGGATCTGCTGGTGCGGCTGCGCCGGGGGGGGAAGTACGAGCGGCGGCTGGAGCTGACGCGCTACTGTCCGCCGGAGGCGCTGGTCGAGCCGGGGGTGTACTGGGTGGCGCCGATCTACGATCCGTACCTGGCCGAGGAAGCTCCGGAGCCGGTGCTGGACCGCGCGGTCCGCGGGGCGCCGGTGCCGCTGCGGGTGCGGAGGGGAGGAGACCGATGACGGGCAGTCGGGGGCGTCCGGCACGGGCGACGAAACGCGGTCCGCAGGGGCGCGCGGCGGGCCGGCGGGAGGCGGGGAAGGCGGAGCGACCTCCGGAACCGGCGCGGGGGGAGCGGAAGGGCGGGCCGCGGGTGGCGGGCGACGAAGGGATCGGGGCGATGGCCCGGATGGTGGCGCACGAGGTGCGCAACGCGCTGTCGGTGCTGTTCAACGTGGCGACGGGGCTGCGGCGGGCGGTTCCGGCCGAGCAGCCCAACACGGAGATGCTGCTGTCGATCTTCGAGGAGGAGCTGCGGCGGCTGGACCGGCTGACGCACGACCTGGTGTTGTTCGCGGTGAGCACGCCGCCCGTGCGGAGCCGGGTGCGGGTCGAGGAGCTGGTGGAGCGGGCGGTGCAGGAGGCGCGCCGGCGGTGCCCGGCCGGCGCGCGGGCGCGGGTGGAGGTGACGGTGCAGCGCGGCGCGGGCGAGGCGTCGCTGGACCCGGAGCGGATGCTGGAGGCGCTGGTGGGCCTGGTGCGCAACGCGCTCGAGGCGAGCAACGGGCGCGGGGGGGTGCGAGTGTCCGCGACGCGGGAGGGGGAGCGGCTGCGGATCGAGGTGCTGGACGAGGGGCCGGGGCTGCCGGTGGAGGATGCGGAGCGGATCTTCGATCCGTTCTTCTCGACCAAGGCGTCCGGCGTCGGGCTGGGCCTGGCGCTGTGCCGGCAGATCGCCCGGCGACACGGCGGGGAGTTGACGGCGGGGCCGGGGCCGGGCGGCGTGGGAGCCTGTTTCCGGCTCGAGGTCCCGGTCGTCGAGGGCGGGAGCTAGGCCGATGGCGCACAGCGGCAAGATGCGGATCCTGATCGTCGACGACCAGCGCAACATGCGCGCCACGCTCGGGATCCTGCTGCGCGGCGCCGGCTACGAGACCGACGAGGCGCCGGACGGGGAGACCGCGATCGAAAAGGTCGGCCAGGAGACCTTCGACCTCGTGCTGACCGACCTGCGGATGGGCCGGGTCGATGGGATGGAGGTGCTGCGCAAGGTGCGGGAGGCCTCGCCCGTGACCGAGGTGATCGTGATGACGGCCTACGGTACGGTGGAGAGCGCGGTGGCCGCGATGCGCCTGGGCGCGTACGACTACCTGCAGAAGCCGTTCACCGAGGAGGAACTGCTGGTCAAGGTCGACAAGGCGTTCGAGCGGAAGCGGCTGACGAACGAGGTGACGCTGCTGTCGCAGGAGTTCCGCGAGCGCTACAAGTTCGAGAACCTGATCGGGCGGTCGCAGGCGATCCGCGACGTCCTGTCGCGGATCATCCGCATCGCGCCGACCGACGCCACGGTGCTGATCACGGGTCCGAGCGGTACGGGGAAGGAGCTGGTGGCCAAGGCGATCCACGCCAACTCGCGGCGTTCCGACCGGCCGTTCGTGCCGGTGAACTGCGCCGCGATCCACGAACAGCTCCTGGAGAGCGAGCTGTTCGGCCACATGCGGGGCGCCTTCACCGGCGCCGTCGCCACGCGCCGCGGCCTGATCGAGGAGGCGGACGGCGGCACGTTCTTCTTCGACGAGATCGCCGAAACCAGCCTCTCCTTCCAGGCCAAACTGCTGCGCACGATCCAGGAAGGGGAGATCCGGCGGGTCGGCGACAACCGCTCGATCAAGGTCGACGTGCGCGTGATCGCCGCCACCAACCAGGACCTCCAGCGGGCGATCGCCGAGAAGCGCTTCCGCCAGGACCTGTTCTACCGCCTCAACGTGGCCCGCTTCCACCTGCCGCCGCTGCGCGAGCGCCCCGAGGACATCCAGCCGCTGGTCGAGCACTTCCTGGCGCGGGCCCAGGCCCGGATGCAGAAGCCGGTCCGCCTCGGCCCGGGCGTGATGCAGTTCCTCCTGTCCTACGACTACCCGGGCAACGTGCGCGAGCTGGAGAACCTGATCGAACAGGGGGTCGCGCTGGCCGCCGGCGGCGTCGTGCGGCTGGGCGACATCGAAGTCAAGCCCGAGGCGGTGCCGGCGGCCGGCGGGCAGACCCTGGCCGACGTCGTCGCCGCCGCCGAACGCCAGGCGATCCTCTCGACGATCGCCGACACCCGGACCCTCGCCGACGCCGCCAAGGCGCTCGGCCTCTCCACCACCACGCTGTGGCGCAAGATGCGCCGCCACGGCATCACGCGCTTCGCCCCGCCCGAGGCCGAACCGTTGCAGCGCTGAAACGTTCGACCTGCAGTTCTGCGGCTTCCGGCGACGCCGGGAATCGTAAACCTTCGAGATCATGAACCGTCGCCGTGGTAGGGATTTCGCTTCCGCAGCGATCCGCGGCGCGGTCGCCGGCGGACGGGGCGCGAACGGCGCCGCGGGAGATCCTGGTGGGAGAGCCGGTCGACCGGTCCCAGCGCTCCATCCGGGTCCTGGTCGTCGATGACGAGCCGAATCATCTGCGCCTGCTCACGGCGACGCTGCGGCTGGAGGGGTTCCTGGCCGTCGGGGTGACGGATGCGGAGTCGGCGCTGCGGGCGCTGGCCGAGACGTCGTACGACGTGGCGCTGATCGACGTGATGATGCCGGGCACCAGCGGGATCGAGCTGGCGCGGCGCATGCGGCTCGAGCATCCGACGGTGCCGGTCGTGCTGATGTCGGCCTATCATCTGTCGGAGCGGCAGTTGCGGCAGTCGCGGACGGGGGCGGTGGGGTTCGTGGCGAAACCGTACCAGGTCGACGAGTTGACGCGGTATCTGCGGGAGAAGGCGACCTGGGGCGGGCACGCGGCGTAGGGCGGGGCCCGTCGCACGGCCCCGGCGGGGCGTTCAATCCTCGGCGGACGGGGGGACGGCGGCCGGGCCGGCGCCGCCGCGACCGTCGCGCGTGATTCCGTAGCCGCGGATCTTCTTGTGCAGGTTGGTGCGTTCGATCCCGAGCGCCTGGGCGGCGCGGGAGATGTTCCATTCGTAGTAGGCCAGGGCGTCGAGCAGGAACGCCTTCTCGGCCTGCTCGCGGAACAGGCGCAGGGGGACTCCGGGGCGGAAGCCGGAGGCGGGGACGGCCACCGGGGTCGCCCCGCGCACCTCGTCGGGCAGGTCGGCGATCCGGATCGTCGACTCGCTGAGGATCACCATCCGCTCCACGATGTTCTTCAGTTCGCGCACGTTGCCGGGCCAGTGGTAGCGCATCATCGCCTCGACCACGGCCGGCTCGACGGTCTTGCGGCGGAAGCCGTTCTCCTCGCAGAAGCGTCCGACGAGCGTATCGACGAGCAGGGGGATGTCCTCGGGATGCTCGCGGAGGGGGGGCGAGTGGAGCGGGACGACGGCGAGGCGGAAGTAGAGGTCCTCACGGAAGCGGCCGGCCTTGACCTCCTCGTCCAGGGCGCGGTTGGTGGCGGCGAGGATGCGGACATCGACGGACAGCGCGGACTCGCCGCCGACGCGGGTGATCTCGCCGGACTGCAGGGCGCGCAGCACCTTGGCCTGGGCGGAGGGGGACATGTCGCCGATCTCGTCGAGGAACAGCGTTCCGCCGTCGGCCAGTTCGAACTGGCCGCGCTTGCGGCCCTGGGCGCCGGTGAACGCCCCGCGCTCGTAGCCGAACAGCTCGCTCTCGATCAGCTCGCCCGGGATCGCGGCGCAGTTCACCTTGACGAACGGCCCCTCGGCGCGGGGCGACAGGCGATGGATCGCCCGGGCGATCAGTTCCTTGCCGGTGCCGCTCTCGCCGGTGATCAGGACGCGGCCCTTGGTCGGGGCGACCTTGCGGATCTCCTCGAACAGCCGCTTCATCGCCTCGGAGGTCCCGATCATCTCCAGTTGCGGCTCGACGCGCGCCCGCAGGGACAGCACCTCGCGGCGCAGCCGCCACTTCTCCAGGCTGTTGCGGATCGAGATCAGCACGCGATCGCGGTCGATCGGCTTCTCGAAAAAGTCGGCGGCCCCGAGCTGCACCGCCTCGACGGCCTCCTTGATCGTCGCGTGCCCGGAGATCATCAGCACGGGAAGCTGCGGCTCGTCCGGCCGGCGTTCCCGGATCCGCTTGAGGGCTTCGAGGCCGCTGAGGCCGGGGAGCTTGACGTCGAGCACGGCGAGGTCGATCTCCTCGCGTTCGAGCAGCGCCAGGCCTTCCTCCGCCGTCGCCACGGCGCTGACGCGGTAGCCCTCGCCGGTCAGCACCAGTTCCAGGGTGCGGCGGATGTTCTTCTCGTCATCGACCACCAGCACGTGGTAGCTCATCGGTCCCCTCCCGGCTCGTGGGCCTGGTGCCGGACGCCGTCGGCGGCGAGCACCGGTTCCTGGGCTTCCACGAGCGCGACGTGGAGGTCGCGCACCAGGCGCTCCACCTCGGCCAGCGGGACGAGCAGCGAGATCCGGAACGAGGTGGTGGCGAGCCCCTCCAGCGCCACGCCCAGCGACTCGGCGCGCGCCAGCGAGGCCAGCAGCACCCGTTCGTCCCGCGTGATCCCTTCGCCGATCACGGACACCGCCCCCAGGTGCTCGTCCAGCTCCACCGCGTCGCCCAGCGTCGCGCGGAGTTCCTCCCGGAAGGTGGGGTAGTTGACGGCGTTCTCGAGCGGCACGAGGAACGAGGCGCGGGACCAGGCGGGGGTGGCGGGCGGCGAGGCGAACGACACCTCGCGCAGCGGAATCTGCAGGCGCCCGGCCCGCTCCAGCACCTCCCGCAGGCGGCCGGACGACGGCTGGCCGATCAGGCGCACGCGGACGATGTTCTTCGAGGACACCACCGCGCGCGGCGTGAACTCCTCGCGCGGGGCGCCCTTGCGGATCACCGTCTCGCGGCCGGGCTGGAACGACGCGCGCGCGTAGATCGCGATCCCGGCCTGCTTGGCGAACTCGACCGCCTGGGCGTTCATCACCTTCGCCCCGGCCTGCGCCATCTCCTGCATCTCCTCGTACCCGATCTCGGGCAGGTGCCGGGCGCCGGGGACGACCCGCGGGTCGGCGGAGTAGACGCCATCGACGTCGGAGTAGATCTCGCAGGCTTCGGCGGCGAGGGCGGCGGCGAGGGCGACGGCGGTGGTGTCGGAGCCGCCGCGGCCCAGCGTCGTGACCTCGCGCTTGTACGACACCCCCTGGAAACCGGCGACGATCACGATCTTCCCCTTCGCCAGCTCATCCTGCACCCGGAACGGCCGGACCTCGATGATCCGCGCGTCGGAGTGCCGGTCGTTGGTCGTGATCCCCGCCTGCGAACCGGTGAACGAGATCGCTTGCTCGCCCAGCTCCTGGATCGCGATCGACAGCAGCGCCATCGTCACCCGCTCGCCCGTCGACAACAGCATGTCCAGCTCGCGCCGCGGCGGCGACGGCGCCACCTCCCGGGCCAGCGCCAGGAGCTGGTCGGTGGTCTTGCCCATCGCCGAAACCACCACCACCACCTCGTAGCCGGCCCGCTTGCGCGCCACGACCTCCTCCGCGATGCGGCGGATGCGGGGCAGGTCCGCCACCGAGGAACCACCGTACTTCTGCACGACCGTCGGCATGGGCGCAGCATGCCAAATCCGGGGGTGTCCCGTCGAGAGTCCGCGCGGCGCGCGCCGCGCCCGCCCGATTGCCGGTCCGTTGCGGGCCTGCTACCCTGGGGGTGTCGTCGGGCGACTTCCGCGGTCGCCGGGAGGTGGATCGATGAGCCGTTGGCCGGTGGTCGTGATGCTCGGGTTGGCCTGCACCGTCGCCGCCGCGTGCGGCGACGGCGACGGAACCTCGACCGACGTCGGCGGGGAGTTCTGGGCGGAGGACGGCGGCGGGGACCTGCCGCCGGCCGACGGCGACACCGGCGACGGGGACGGCGCCGAGGTCGATTCCGGCCCCTGCGTGCCGACGGGCGACGAACTCTGCGACGGGCTGGACAACGACTGCGACACGACGATCGATGACGGGTTCGACCTGTCGAGCGACCCGCTGAACTGCGGGGCGTGCAACGCGGTCTGCGACCCCGACCACGCGACCGGCGTCTGCGCGGGCGGGATCTGCGACCTGACCTGCGACGCGGGCTGGGTCGACGCCAACCGCAATGCCGTCGACGGCTGCGAGTACCTCTGCACGCCCGCCCCGCCGGGGACGACGCGCGAGCGACCGACCGACGGCACGTGCGAGGACGGGCTGGACAACGACTGCGACACCCGGACCGACGACACCGACCCGGACTGCGCGCCGTGCGTGCCCGAGTTCTGCAACCACGAGGACGACGACTGCGACACGCTGGTCGACGAGGACTACGACCTCGACTTCGACCGCTACCACTGCGGGGCCTGCAACACGATCTGCCCCGCGCGGCCCCACGCGACGCCGGTCTGCGAGCTGGGCGACTGCGAACTGCTGTGCGAGGCGGGCTGGTCGGACACCAACGGCGTCCCCGCGGACGGCTGCGAGGCGCCGTGCATCCCGACCGGCGCGGGCGAGACGGCCTGCAACGGGGTCGACGACGACTGCGACGGCCGGGTCGACGAGGACTTCGCACCGACGACCTGCGGGGTCGGCGTCTGCGAGCGCGAATCGACCTGCATCCGCGGCGTCGTCCAGTGCACGCCGCGCACCCCGCCGGCGACGACCGACACGACGTGCGACGGCCTGGACGACGACTGCGACGGCGCGACCGACGAGGACGGAGACTGCACCTGCGTGACGGACGGGGACTGCGACGACGGCAACCCGTGCACGACCGACGTCTGCCGGCCGACGCGGACCTGCCTGTCGTCGCCGGCGGCGGACGACACGGCCTGCCCGTCCGGGATCTGTTGCGCGGGCGCCTGCGTCGATCACCTCGGCAGCGCCGACCACTGCGGGCGGTGTTCGGCGACCTGCGGGACGGGCAGTTCCTGCCGCGGCGGGGCGTGCGCCTGCGACGGCGCGCTCCTCTCGTGCGACGGCGACTGGGCCAACGGCTGCGAGGTCAACGGCGCGACGGACGCGGCGAACTGCGGGGCCTGCGGGCGCGGCTGCGGGACCCGCACGATCTGCACGGGCGGCGCCTGCGCCTGCGTCGACCCGTACCTCGACTGCAACGCGAGCTGGGGGGACGGCTGCGAGATCAACGGCGCGACGAACGCCGATCACTGCGGGGGCTGCGGCAACCGCTGCGGTCCGGGCGCCGCGTGCGCCGCGGGAACCTGCGCCTGCGTCGCCCCGTTCCTCGACTGCAACGCGAGCTGGGCCGACGGCTGCGAGATCGATCCGACGACGAACCCGTCGCACTGCGGCGCCTGCGGCGCGGCGTGCGGCCCGAGCGCGACCTGTTCGGGCGGTGCGTGCGCCTGCATCGCGCCGTTCCTCGACTGCAACTTCTCCTGGGCCGACGGCTGCGAGATCAACCCCACCTCCGACCCCAACCACTGCGGCGCCTGCGGCAACCGCTGCGGGATGAACGCCGCGTGCAGCGGCGGAACCTGCGTCTGCAACTCGGGGTACCTCGACTGCAACGGCTCCTGGAGCGACGGCTGCGAGGTCAACGCGCTGTTCGACGTCAACAACTGCGGCCGCTGCGGCACGCGCTGCGGCGTGAACGCCACCTGCTCCGGCGGCTCCTGCCAGTGCAACAGCGGCTTCGCCGACTGCGACGGCGCGCCGGGGTGCGAGGCGGCGACGCTGAGCGACGTCAACAACTGCGGGAGCTGCGGCAACCGCTGCAACGCCAACGCGACCTGCAACGCCGGCAGCTGCGCCTGCAACTCGGGCTGGGGCAACTGCAACGGCAGCTGGGCCGACGGCTGCGAGACGAACCTCATGACGGCGTCCGCGCACTGCGGCGCCTGCGGCAACAGCTGCGGCGCCAACGCCGTCTGCTCCGGCGGCACCTGCCAGTGCAACGCGAACTACGGCAACTGCGACGGCCTGTGGAGCAACGGCTGCGAGGTCGACCTGCGCACCAGCGCCACCAACTGCGGTTTCTGCGGCAACCGCTGCAACGCCAACGCGACCTGCTCCTCGGGAAGCTGCGCCTGCAACTCGGGCTACGGCAACTGCAACGGGAGCTGGGCCGACGGCTGCGAGGTCGATCTGCGCACCAGCGCCACCAACTGCGGCACCTGCGGCAACAACTGCGGCGCCAACGCGACCTGCAACTCGGGAAGCTGCGCCTGCCTGACCAACTGGGCCAACTGCAACGGGAGCTGGTACGACGGCTGCGAGGTCGACCTGCGGGTCAGCGCCACCAACTGCGGGAGCTGCGGCAACAACTGCGGCTCGAACGCCTACTGCAACGGCGGGAGCTGCGCCTGCAACTCCGGCTGGGGCAACTGCAACGGGAGCTGGGCCGACGGCTGCGAGACCTACGTGCTCGGCTCGGACGCCGCGAACTGCGGTTCCTGCGGCAACCGCTGCAACGCCAACGCGAGCTGCTCGACCGGCACCTGCCTGTGCAACTCCGGCTGGGGCAACTGCGACTCGAACTGGTCCAACGGCTGCGAGACGAACGTGCAGACCAGCACCACGAACTGCGGCGCCTGCGGCAACAGCTGCGGGTCCAACGCCTTCTGCAGCTCCGGCAGCTGCACCTGCAACTCGGGCTACGGCAATTGCAACGGGAGCTGGTCCGACGGCTGCGAGGTCAACCTGCTCACCAGCTCGACGAACTGCGGCTCCTGCGGCTTCTCCTGCGGCACCCGCGCGAGCTGTTCGAGCGGCTCGTGCGTCTGCAACGCGGGCTATTCCAACTGCGACGGGAGCTGGAGCAACGGCTGCGAGTGCACGGGCACGATCGACTGCGCGCGCGGCACCGTCACCTCGACGGGCTGCTCCAACTCCTGCCAGACCAAGACCTGCGACAGCTGCTGCCACTGGGGCGAGTGCACCGGCTGCAGCAGCTCCTGCTCCAGCTACTCCAACTGCGGCCTGACCTGCCCCTCGACGCACCACGTGACGAGCGTGAGCTGGTCGTCCTCGTGCTCCGGCTCGTGCTGCAACCCGAATTCGGCCCAGTGCGCGCCGAACTGCGGGACCTCGTTCTTCGCCTGCGGCCTGACGTGCCCGACGGGGTACCACGTCTCGAGCGCGAGCTGGTCCTCGTCGTGCAGCGGCTCCTGCTGCAACGCGAACTCGGTGCAGTGCGGCCTCAACTCGGGGACCTTCTTCGCCTGCGGCCTGACGTGCCCGACGGGCTGGCGGGTGACGAGTTCGAGCTGGTCGTCGTCCTGCCCCGGCGCGTGCTGCTCGGCGAACTCCGTCCAATGCGCCCCGGCGTAGCCCGCCGGGGTCGAGGAGCGGGCATGGGCGCCCCGGATCGCATCGCCGTGCGCGCCTTCGGTTGCGGGGCCACGTTTGGCCCGCGGCGGGCGGGCGCGGGCCTCGCCGGTCTCGGTCCCGGGCTGGCGGTCCTGCTCGGCTGCGCCACCGGAACCGAGAGCGTTCCGCCCGGAGACGCGGGGCGGCGCGACGACGCGGGGGCCGGCGAGGCCGCGGCGGCCTGCGGGCCTGCCTCGCCCTGCCCCGGCGGTCTCACCTGCTGTTCCGGCGTCTGCGTCGACACCGCGCTGGATCCCGCCCATTGCGGAGCCTGCGGGGCCGCCTGCCTCGCCGGCGAGATGTGCCGCGCCGGCCTGTGCCTGCCCGACACCTGCTCCTGCACGGGCGGTCGGGTCTGCTGCGGCGGCGACTGCGTCGACACGAGCTTCGACCCCGCGCACTGCGGCGGCTGCGGGCGCGCCTGCCCGGCGGGGACGAGCTGCGCGGACGGGACGTGCACCGGCGACCCGTGCGCGGCCTGTCCGCCGGACCGGCGGTGCTGCGGGACGGTGTGCGTCGATGTCGACACCGACCGGAACAACTGCGGCGGCTGCGGCAACGCCTGCGACCCCGGCCTGGTGTGCCTCGGCGGCGCCTGCACCGCCGATCCGTGCGCCTGTCCGCCGGGGGAGACCTGCTGCAGCGGGACCTGCACGAACCTGCGAACCGACCCGAACCACTGCGGGAGCTGCGGGAACCACTGCGTGGCGGGCGGGGCCTGCGACGACGGCACGTGCAGCTGCCCGCCGGGGCTGGCGGACTGCAACGGCAATCCGGCGGACGGCTGCGAGCAGAACATCCTCTCCAACGTGAACCACTGCGGCGCGTGCGGCAACGCCTGCGGGCCGAACACGACGTGCGTGTCGGGGGCCTGCACCTGCGCGGCGAACTGGGGCAACTGCGACGGAAGCTGGAGCAACGGCTGCGAGGCGAACCTGCTGACCGACCTGGCGAACTGCGGCAGTTGCGGGACGGCCTGCGGCGTCAACGCGACCTGCACCGGACGGGCCTGCGTCTGCACGGGACGCTACGCGAACTGCGACGGGGCCCCCGGCTGCGAGAGCGACCTGTTGTCCTCGGCGACGAACTGCGGCGCGTGCGGCAACAACTGCGGCGCCCACGCGCGGTGCAACTCGGGCGTCTGCGCCTGCGAGATCGGCTACGCCGACTGCAACGGCAGCCGCGCCGACGGCTGCGAGCTGCACGGCACGCCGGTGTGCGCGATCGGGGCGACGACGACGGAGGGCTGCGCGACCTGCCAGAACCGCACCTGCAACTCGTCCTGCCAGTGGGGCGACTGCACCGGCTGCACCTGCTCCTCGATGACGACCTGCGGCCTGGGCTGCCCTTCCGGCTACCACGCCGACTCGTACAGCTGCAACTGGAGCTGCGGCTCGAGCTGCACCTCGTCCTCGCCCAACAGCTCGTCCTGCTCCCCCAACTGCGGCGCGAGCTTCGCGACGTGCGGCCTCGGCTGCCCCTCCGGCTACCATCCGACCGCGTACAACTGCGACTGGAGCTGCGGCTACTCCTGCACCTCCTCCTCCCCCAACGCCTCGAGCTGCTCGCTGAACGCCGGCACGTCGTTCACGACCTGCGGGCTCGGCTGCCCTTCCGGCTATCATCCGACGGGCTATTCGTGCAACTGGAGCTGCGGCTACTCCTGCACGTCGTCCTCGCCCAACTCCACGACCTGCGTGCGGGACGGCTCGTAGGCGCCGCTCAGGGGCGCAGGTAGCCGAGCGCCTCGAGCTGACGGTCGAGTTCCGGGTCGGATGTCGCCCGTTCGACGGCGACCTCGCCGACGTTGGCGCGGCGCAGGTCGGGGTGGCGCCAGAAGCGCTTGTCGGGGGCGCCCATGAAGGCGCCCAGCAGGGTGCGCATGTAGCGCACGGTGATCGGTCGCTCGTCGTCCCGGTCGGTCCGGCAGTGCGGGTCCTCCGCGAGGTCGAACAGGGCGCCGCGCGCCGCGCCGGAGAGCTGGAACTTGTGCCGGCCGCTCCAGACCGCCATCCGGTCGCCCTGGTGAGTGGAGAATCCGGCGTGGGGGCCGAGTTCCTCGCGTCCGAGCGCGCGGGGGAGCACGGAGCGCCCTTCGCAGTAGTCCGGCGGGGGCAGGCCGAGCGCCTCGAAGATCGTCGGGACGATCACGGCGTGGTCGTGGTTGTCGGCGATCCGGCGGCCCGCCGGGATCACCCCCTTCCACATCAGCAGGAACGGCACGTGGACCAGTTCCTGGAAGATCGAGTGACCGTGGCCGACGGAGTCGTGGTCCCAGAACTCCTCGCCGTGGTCGGAGGTGACGACGACCAGCGTCTCCTCCAGCAGGCCGAGTTCGTCGAGCCGCTTGAGGAAGCTCCCCAGATAGCCGTCGTGGTACGAGATCTCGCCGTCGTACAGCGCGACGATCCGCTCCTTGTCGCGGTCGGTCACCTGCATCGTCCTCTTCTTGATCTCCTCGACCTGCAGGTGCGTCTTCGACGGCACGATCGGGCCGTCGTACGGCTTGTCGTCGTACAGCTTGAGGAACGTTTCGGGCGGCGCGTACGGCACGTGGGGGTCGATCGTGTGGACGTAGGCGTAGAACGGCCGGTCCTTGTGCTGTTCGATCCACTCCAGGGCCCGGCCGAACACGTTCTCGGCGCGCGTCGGCTTGGATTCCCGGATGAAGTTGGTGTAGTGGTCCCAACCGCGGTTGAATCCGAACTTGTCGGAGACGTAGCCGTTGGCGATGAAGGCCGCCGTCGTCCACCCCGCCGCCTTCAGTTCCTCGGAGACCATCCGGACAGTGGCGGGCAGGCGGACGTCGTCGGTCTGCGCCTTGTGGGTGTTCGGGTAGAGCCCGGTGAGCATCGTGGCGCAGGACGGCTTCGTCCAGTCCTCGACCGCCGAGAACCGCTCGAACAACGCCCCCCGCTCGGCGACCAGCCCGAGCACCGGGGCCTGGACGCGGGTCGGGCCGTAGGGCGGCACGTGGTCGGCGCGCAGCGTGTCGATCATCACCAGGATCGCGTTCTTGGCCTTGGCCTGGCCGATGCGGGCCAGCGCCGCCGGCTCGCCCGGTTGCGGGTCGCGGAACACCCCCGCGCCGGAGAGTGCGACGCCGCCGCCGGCGGCGTCGAGGTCGAGGCGGATCACGCGGCCGGCCAGCGGGGCGAGAGCGATGGCGACGGCCCGCGGGGCGGCGCCCGCCGCGACCGTCTCGCGGGCCAGCTCGACGGCAGTCGCCCCGTCCGCGGCGGCGCGCACGGTGAGCGTGGCGGCGTCCCGGCCGGCGGGCGCGACGACGAGACCGAGCATCGGCGTGCCGGCCGGAACGTCGATCGGGAACGACAGGCCGCCGCCCGCCGGCACCAGCAGGCGCGGCCCGCCGCCTTCCGCCGGCGGCAGACCCCGCACCTCGGCCTGCGTCAGCGGCTCGGCCGCCGCCGCCGCCTCCGCCCGCGTCGCGGAGGCGAGGTGGATCCAATCGACCGCCGCCGCCAGCGCCTCGCCGGCGACGTCCTGCGTCGCCGACCAGCGGAACACGAGCTGATTCTCGCCGGCGCGGACCCGGTCCGCGGGCAGCCGGAACGTGCGGACGTCCCAGTCGTTGGACGGCAGATCGACGCGGACCACGTCCTTGTCGTTGAGGTACGTCGAGGCGTACGCCGCGCCGAAGCGCTTGAGGCGGATGCGGACGACCAGCTCCTCGGCCGTCTCCCAGGGGAAGAACACCCGGCTGGTGCCGGTGACCGCGTGCGCGTAGCGCACCCCGTCCCGCTCGTGGAGCCGTCCCCAACCGGTCTTCCAGCCGCCGAGCGTGTACTTGGCGGCGTCGGTGGTGCCGAAATCGATCCACAGCCCCTCGCGGCGCAGGGCGGCGAAGCCCACGCGCGCCGCGAGGTCGTACTCGGGGAACTTCCCGGCCCACGGCACGCCCCCGGCCGCGGCCGCCGGCTCGGCGACCGCGGCGGCCGCCGTTTCCGGCGCGGTTCCCGGCGCGCCGGCCTCCGCCCCGGGCAGCTCGACCACCCGCCGTTCGCCCTCCCCCTTCTTGCAGGCGGCGGCCAGCGCCCCCGGCAGCAGCGGCACTCCCGCCAGCGCCCGCAACACGCTCCGACGTTCCTTGTCGCATCCGGTCTTGCGCCACATCGCCCACTCCAAACCGCTCGCTGCCGAGCGCCTTCCCCGCGCCGAGTTTGTCCGATGGGCGCCGCGAGTCAAGAAAAAGGCTCGTCCCCCTACCCTCTCGGCGGGCGCTGCGGTAGTCTGCGGGCCGGCGCGGGGGGCGAAGGAGCGGGTGGTGTCGTCCGAACGGCCGGTCTTCGCGAAGCCGACGTTCACGGCGGTGGAACTGGCGTCCGCGCTGTCGGAGCTGGCGCCGCGCCTGCCCCGGCTGCTGTGGGCGGCGGCGGGGCCGAAGCGCATCGATCCGCGGCTGCGGGAGATCGTGCTGCTGGCGGTGTCGGAGGCGAACCGTTGCCGCTACTGCCGGGCGGCGCACGGCGAGCTGGCGCGCGGGGCGGGGGTGACGGACGACGAGCTGGCCGCGCTGCGGCGGCGGCGCTGGCAGGAGCTGCCGCCGCGGGAGCGCGCGGCGGTGGTGAGCGCCCTGCGCCGGGCGGGGTTCGGCGTTCCCGACGCGACGCCCGAGGACGCCGAGCTGGAGCGGCACTTTTTGCCCGAGGAGGTCGCGGCGCTGGCGGCGCTGGTCGACGCGATCCGCATCGCCAACCTCAGCGGCAACACGGTCGACATGCTGCTCGACCGTCTGCGCGGCGCGCATCGGCCGCGGCGCGACTCGACGCTGGCCTCGGAGCTGGCCGTCGCCGCCCTGTGGCTGCTCGGCGCCGTCCCCGCGGCGTTCGGCGTCGGCGCGGCCGGCCTGCTGCGCCGCCTGCGAGGCGGCGACCGTTGACGGGTGCAGGGAACGGCGGGGGACGGACTCCCGCCGGCGCGGCCGGGGAGCGACCGGCGCGCGAGGTGGTCCGGCTCGCGTTGCCGGTGGCGGCGAGCATGGGGGCCCAGTCGCTGATGGGCCTCACCGACGTGCTGTTCATGCGCTGGGTGGGTCCCGCGGAGCAGTCCGCGGTGGGACTCGGCGCCGCGATGTCCTGGACGCTGCTCGCGCTGTTCACCGGAACCCTGTCCGCGGTCTCGACCTTCGTCGCGCAGGAGCACGGGGCCGGGCGGCCGGAACGGACCGGCGCCTACGTCTGGCAGGCGCTGTGGCTGGTGCTGCCGTTCGCGGCGCCGCTGGCGCTGGCGGGTCCGGGGCTGCACGAACTGCTGCGGCTGTCCGGCGCGCCGCCGGACGTCGCGGCCCTCTCGGCGCGCTACATCGAGATCCGGCTGTGGTCCGCGGGGTTCGTGTTCCTCTCGTTCTCGGTCGTCGGCTTCTACCGCGGCCTGGGGCAGATGTGGCTGCCGCTGTGGATCACGCTGGGCCAGCTCGCGGCCAACGTCGCCTTCGACGCCTGGTTCGTGTTCGGCGGGGGTCCGGTGCCGGCCCTGGGTCTGGAAGGGGTGGCCTGGGCCACGGCGCTCGTCTCGCTGCTGGGAGCCGCCGGGCTGCTCGCGCCGTTCCTCTCCCCGTCCCGGCGCCGGGTCTACGGCACGAGCCGCGGGGTCGCGCCCCGCGCCCGCCGGATGCTCGACTTCGCCCGGATCGGCGTTCCGGTCGGGGCCTCGTGGGCGCTGGAGATGGTCGTCTGGTCGGTGTTCACGGTCTACGCCGCGGCGCTGGGCCGGGCGGAGGGCGCCGCGCACAACATCGTGATGCAGGTGATCCACGTCTCGTTCCTCCCCGGCATCGCCCTCTCGGTGGCCGCCTCGACGCTGGTCGGGCGGCAGCTCGGGGCGGACCGTCCCGCGGCGGCGGAGCGCTACGCGCGGGCGACCCTGCGCGTCTGCCTCGGCTACATGGGCGGGATGGGCCTGCTGTTCCTGCTCCTGCGCCGCCCGCTGGCGGACGGCTTCGCGGCCGACGAGACGGTGGCCGCGCTGGCGGCGCGGATCTTCCTGTTCGGGGCGGCGTTCCAGGTGTTCGACGCGGTCGGCATCGTCTGCGGCGGCGCGCTGCGCGGGGCCGGCGACACGCGCTATCCGATGGTCGTGTCGGTCGCCCTCTCCTGGCTGCTGTTCCTGCCGGCGATCGTGCTGTTCGGGTCGGTGGCGGGGTGGGGGCTGGAGGGGGCCTGGCTGGGGGCCACGGCGTACCTCGCGGTGCTGGCCGCCTTCCTCTACGCGCGGTTCCGGGGCGGACGGTGGAAATCGATCCGGGTCGTCGAGCCCGCCGCGGGGCCCCTGGCGCCGGAGGCGGCCGAACGGGCCTGAGGCGGGCGGGGGGCGCGGCGCGGCGAGAGGTCTTGACGGACGCCGCGGAAGACGCGATTGTCCCGCCCGGCCGTGATGCGAACCGCGGACCGGCTTCGGAACATCCAGCCAGCGAATCGGCGCGCGGGGGACTGCCTCGAAGGAGGAGGTTCTTCATGGACCGTGACGGCACGATGACGCAATCCGCCCGGCGGGCGCTGGAGGCCGTGATGGCCGTTCGAAACGGCGAACGGTTGCTCGTGGTGACCGACCGGGAGCGGGAGGCGGTGGGACGGGCCTTCCTGGAAGGCGGCCGGGCGCTCGGCGCCGCCGCCGCGATCTACGTGCTGCCGGCCACGGACCGGCCGTTCCGGGCGGTGCCGGAGGACCTCCTGGGGCTGCTGCCGGGGCACGACGCGGCGATCAACGCCTTCCGCGGCCTGGCGGAGGAGACGCCGTTCCGGATCGATCTGATCCGGCGCGAGATGGCGGTCGTCTCGCGGCTCGGCCACTGCCCCGGGATCACCGAAAGCATGCTGACCGAGGGGCCGATGAACGTGGACTACGCGGCGATGCAGGCGGACGCGCGCCGCCTGCTGCAAGCCCTGACCGGGGCGCGGGCGGCGCACCTGACCGCGCCGGGGGGCACCGACCTGCGGCTGGGCATCGAGCGCCGCGACTTCCAGACCGACGTGGTGATCGAGCGCGGCTCGTGGGGCAACCTCCCGGCGGGCGAGGTCTGGTGCGGGCCCGAGGAGACCAAGGCCCACGGCGTGCTGGTATGCGACGGGAGCATCGGCGACCTGGGACAGGTGCCGGCGCCGGTCCGGCTGACCGTGGAGGGCGGCCGGATCCGCGAGATCGCGTGCGACGACCGGGCGTTCGCCGATCGCGTCCGCGAGCTGACGTCGCTGGACGACGAGGCGTCCGTGGTCGGCGAGCTGGGCATCGGGCTGAATCCCGGGGCGCGCGTCACCGGCGAACTACTCGAGGACGAGAAGGCGTTCCGCACGGCCCACGTCGCCTTCGGCAACAACGAGAGCATGCCCGGCGGGTCGAACCGCAGCCGGACGCACCGGGACTTCCTGGTGCACCGGCCGACCCTGCGCGTCCGGTTCGCCGACGGCGCGGAGCGGGTCCTGATCGAGGACGGTCGCATCACGGTCTGACGGGCGCGGCGGCGCGGCCCCGCGCCCGGCGCCGCCGGCGCTCGCCGCGCCGCGCTCCGTTCCACCGGCCGGTTTCCGGCGGGCCGGAGCGGTCGCCGGGAGGCGTGACGAGCGCCCCGCCGCGCGGTACAAGGACGACCGAGACGCCGGGAGTACGGGAGATGCCGGCCTGCTTTTTCGCCTCGGACTTGCACGGCGACACGACACGCTACGGCAAGCTGTTCGCGGCGATCGAGCGCGAGCGGCCGGCGGCGGTGTTTCTCGGCGGCGACCTGCTGCCGGCCGGCTTCGGGCTCGCCACGATGGCGCCCGGGCACCGCGACTTCGTGAACGACTTCCTGGCGCTGGAGCTGCGGCGGATCCGCGCGGCGCTCGGCGCGCAGGCCCCGCGCGTGTTCGCGATCCTCGGCAACGACGACCCGCGCATCGAGGAGGCGGCGGTGCGGGCGGCGGCGGCGGGCGCCGACCCGGTCTGGGAGTACGTCCACGACCGGCGGGCGGACTTCGGTCGGTACCAGGTCTACGGCTACGCCTGCGTGCCGCCGTCTCCCTTCCCGCTGAAGGACTGGGAGCGCTACGACGTGTCGCGCTACGTCGACCCCGGCGCGGTCTCGCCCGAGGAGGGGATGCGGACGGTGCCGGTGTCGGAGTCCGAGGCGCGGTGGTCGACGATCCAGGGGGACCTCCAGGCGCTGGCCGGCGCCGACGACCAGTCGCAGGCGATCTGGCTGTTCCACGCGCCGCCCTACGACACCCCGCTCGACCGGGCCCCGCTGGACGGGGTCCGCATCGACCACGCGCCGCTCGACGTGCACGTGGGCAGCATCGCGATCCGGCGGTTCATCGAGGCGCGCCAGCCGCGGGTGACGCTCCACGGGCACGTGCACGAGTCGGTGCGCTTGACGGGAAACTGGCGCGTGCGGATCGGCCGCACCTGGGCGTTCGGCGGAGCGCACGACGGTCCGGAACTGGCGCTGGTGCGCTTCGACCCGGACGACCCGGGGTCGGCGACGCGCGAGCGGCTCTGAGCGGGGCGGTCAGGGGATCGGGTCGGCGACGCGCCCGCCGATCGGGAGGGGCCGGGCGGCGTCGGTGATCGCGCCGATCTTGATCGCGAAGCTGTCGCGCCGCGCGATGTCCTGGTCGGTGATGATGTGGACGTCGAGCAGGCGGTCGGTGCGGTAGCCGCAGCGGCGGTAGTTCATCTCGGCCAGGCAGAGGCTCCAGCCGTCGAGCCAGTTCTCGAGGGCTTCGCGGCGCGCGTCGCCGCCGCGGACGTGGATCAGGAGATCGATGTCGCTGCCGGGGCCGGCGGTGGCGTTCTTGGTGCTGCCGAAGACGTAGACGGCGACGACGCCGAAGCGGACCGGGTCGATCTCCGCCGCGATCCGCTCGGCCATCTGGTAGCGCCAGCGCCAGTGGTCGTCCTCGCCGCGGCGCAGCACCGGCTCGGCGGTCGGCCGTCCGGCCTCCCGCGTCCCCGGGGCGGCCAGCAGGCCGATCGCCTCGTCGAGCTCGGCGTTCATCAGCACGCGCAGGATGTTGCCGCCGGTGGCGGCCGGGACATCGATCACCCGCAGCACGTCCGCCAGCGCCGCGTGTTCGGGGAGGATCTCCGCCAGCACGTTCGGCGCACCGAGCAGGAACCGTTCGTGGAACAGGATGCCCTCGTCGTCGGGGTACAGCGGCAGGTAGCGGATCGAGGATTCGACGAGGTCCTGGAAGAAGTGGGTGCCGAACGACAGCTCGGGAACGTAGTTGCCCTTGCGGCGGGCGACCTCGACGAGCAGGGCAGTGTTGTTGATGTCGGAGTAGGTGACGCTGACGCCGAGCTTGATGTCGCCGCGGCTGCCCCAGCGGCCGGGGCCGATCAGCGCGAACTGGCGCTTGGGCAGCAGCTTGTTGAGCTTGCCCACGGCCCGTCCCACCGCCAGCATCGTCGGCGGGTCCTCCAGCTCCGCGTAGCGGCGCGGATCGACGTAGACGATGTGGGTGAGGTCCGGAACGAAGCCGTTGGAGACGTAGCGGCGCGCGGTGAACACCACCTGGTCCCGCGGCACGTCCTTGGGAATCGGAGCGGCGACGGAGTCCTCGGCGTGGCTCTGCGGCCGGCACTGCAGCAGGTAGAAATCCTTCCCGTCCGAGGCGAACTCGACATCGACCGGCGTGCCGAGGCTCTCCTCGAGCCGCCGCAGCATCGCGTGCAGCTGCGCCACGAACGGCGAATCGGCGATCAGCCCCTCGAAGGTGGCGGCGAGCTGCTCCGCGGCGGGGTCGAGCAGCAGCCCGACGGGCTTGTGGAGCCGGTCGTCGCGCACCACGGAGAAGACCTGGGACAGCGCCGGGTACTCCGCGCCGCACTCGGCCAGGAGCTGCCGCAGTTCGAGCGTCTCGAAAACGTTGGTTTCGAGGTTGATGACATCGATCTTCTTCGGCGAGTAGCGGACGATCTCGTCGACCGAGGCGTTGGCGCGCAGGCGCGGCTGGCCGGGGGCGATCAGCACGGGGAAGTCGTCGCTGACGCGGTCGACGGCGCGGGTCCCCAGGCCGGGCACCAGGCGGATCAGACCGTCCTCGCGGCGGATGCGCGGCGACCACCGGAACTCGTTGCGGCTGAAGGCCACGCCCGAGAACGCGGGCAGGAAGTACTTGCCGACCCGCGTGCCGACCACCTCCTGGATCAGGACCCCCATCTCCTCCTGGAAGTCCAGCAGGCCCCGGTCGCGGCGGTACTCGATCGGGTCGGGGCCGAACACCGAGGCGTAGATCTCGGCCACGGCGTCCTGCAGCGCCTCGAGCCGCTGCCGCTTCGTGCCCTGGTTGGCCAGGAACAGGCTCTTGTACTTGCCGGAGAAGGCCGTGCCGAGCCGGTCCTCGAGCAGGCTCGAGCTGCGGACGATCAGCGGCCGGTCGCCCAGGTCGTCCAGCGCCACGGAGAGTCCCTGGGCCAGTTCGGGGGGGAAGCGGGCGTTCTTGTAGAGCTGCACCAGGTGCGGGTACTCCAGCCGCACCTGGTCGATCTCCTTGTACTTGTGCTGGATCACGTCGTCCAGGTCGTTGAACTCCATGAAGGCCAGCAGGGCGTCGGAGGCGATGTACCACGAGCGCGGCGTCTTGATCTCGGCGCCGCCCGGCAGGGCGGCGGCGGCGCGGCGGAGGATCTGGGTGGCGAGGAACAGCCCGGCGCTCTTGCCGCCCAGTTTCCCGTGGCTCGTCGCCGGGAAGATCATCCGATCGAGCAGGTCGAGGAACGCGCCGACATCGATGTGCTGCTTGGCGACCTTGATGAACTCGAGCTGTTCGGTGAGGAAGCGGTTGATCAGCGAGGCCTTCATCGCCTCGAGCGTGGCGCGGGAGAGGCTGGAGTCCTCCGGGACGATCTGCTGGTAGCGGCGCAGGGCGTCGGCGATCTCGCCCAGCGAGGACTGCTGGCTCTCCAGCACCTTGACCAGGAACTTGGCCCGATCCTCGAACATCCAGCGCTGGATGCGGGCGAAGATCTCGTCGTCGCCGAGGTAGCGCGCGGCCAGCTCGAACGGCTCGGTGCCGCGGTAGAAGTCGGGCGCCAGGCTGAGCTTGCGGCGGGGGTAGTTGTCCGGCTCCTCGACCCCCCCGTTCTCGCTGCCCGCGTGTCGTTGGATCAGCTCCTGCGCCTCGCGCACGCCGCTCCAGCAGAGGAAGTTGATCATCTTGCGCGCCAGGCGCACGTAGAGGTTCTGGTCGGTCTGGCGCACCAGTTCGATCCCGCCGCGCCAGGCCGCCTGCGGGCGCTCCGCCGACCGCGCCTCGTCGCGACCGAAGTCCAGCACCAGCCGCTCGAGGTTGCGCTGGTGCAGGTAGTGGCCCAGCCGGTCGGCGATCGTCGACACCAGCCGCACCTCGCCGTCGAGGAACGGGCCGTCCCCCGATGCCGGCGGTTCGCGCACGTAGTGCACGCAGATGTTGCCCGCCGCATGTTCCTGGACCCGGATCAAGGCGCACTGGCCCCACGGCGACTCGACGAAGTCGGGCGCCTGCCACGTGCGGCCCTCGTAGGTGATCCGCGCCCGGCACAGCTCGGGAAACTGCCAGCCGGGCGGGATCGCCTCGATCACCCCGCGGAACACCTCGTCGAGCGGCCGCGACGTATCGCGCAGCAGCCCCTCGACGGTCAGCAGGCAGGCCAGTTCCTTGGCCCGTTCCTGCAACTCGGCCACGGTCGCTTCCCGGTCCGGCGGCAGGTCACGCATCGCGCAGCACCATCCCGCGCCCGCGGCGTCCATCGACGCGCAGGCGCAACGCGGTCGGCGTCCGGACGTGCCGGACGTGTTCGGTCTCCCCGACGGCCGGCAGGCCGTCGAGCCATTCCCAATCGATGCGGCCGCGTCCGGAACCCTCGTGCGGCACGCAGAGGTACAGCACCCGGCTGCCGATCAAATTGTGGAAGAAGTGCGAGCCCTGGCTCAGGTCGGGGCTCATCTGCGGCAGGGTCGCCTCGACGATCGCCCGCGCGCCGGAGATCTGGCTCCACTGCACCGGCACCCCGAGCCACGGCTCGGACGAGCCCCAGCGCCCGAAGCCGATCAGCAGGTACGGCCGGCCGGCCTCGAGCAGGGCGCGGTTGAACGGTTCGAGCTCGGCGGCGATCGCCGGGGTGGCGTCCGCCGAGAACCGCTGCGGCTTGAGATACACCACGTCGCGCACGTCGTCCCGCGCGCCGTTGCCGAGCACGAAGCCGGCCGTCACCACCGCGTTCGGCCGCCGCAGGTCCTCCTCCGTCACCTCCACCGCCTCCTCGGACACCGCCATCGGCCGGACCTGGAGCAGGCCCAGCCGGGCGGGGAGCGCCTCGCGCGGGTCCAGCGTCATCGCGAACTCGAGCTCCACCGCCGCGCCGACCTCCTCCTCCGCCAGCCGCAGCAGGCGGCGCAGCAGCGCGTTGAGCGGGACCTCGTCGAACTTGAGGAGGCGGGCGAAGTCGAGCAGGCGAGGGCCGTCGACGCCCATGCCGGGCACCAGGCGGTCCGCGCCGGCGTCGTAGGTCGAGACCAGGAAACGCAGCGCGTCGTCGTCCTCGGCGGCCGTCACCGGAAGCTGCCGCATGTACTCGGTCTCGCGGACGGGATCCCAGGCCGGCGGAGCGCCCATGTGCACCGTCCAGAACGCGGTCTGCGTCTGGCGCAGCAGGTCCCGCAGCGAATTGTACGGCGGGGGGGCCTGGGGGTAGGCCGGCGAGTAGGTCCAGGCGGTCCCCCCGTCGACGATCGTCTTCCCGAGCCCATAGGCCAGGTTGACCACGCCGTCCCCGGGCTTCGCATGTCCCGTCGGGTAATAGTTGTACGAACGGGCCACGCCGGAGACGTCGGGATGGAACCGCTCGCCCCGCCGCCGGCCGACGATCTCCTGGAGGATCACCGCCATCTTCTCGCCCGCCGGGTCGACGCCGACGGAACGGGCGTAGGCGAGCGCCTCGCGGAAGAACGTCGAGGCCCAGACGAACTTGACCGCCTCGGCGAGGCGCCGGAAACGGGTGTCGGCGTCGTGCTGGTTGTTCGGGATCATCTTGGTCGCGTAGACGCCGGCGAACGGATGATCGAGCGCGTCTTCGAGGAGCGAGGAGGAGCGGACGGCGAGCGGGGTGCGGAGCTGGAGGGCCAGCGCCCGCAGGTCGCCGGCCAGCTCGGCGGGCAGTTCGGCGCGCTGGAAGGCGTGGGCCTTGCGGTCGTCCGGTTCCTCGGACAGCGCCAGCTCCCGCAACCCGTTGCGCTCGACGAAGGCGTCGAAGCGGTCGGTGGCGATCACGGCGAGCGTGGGGACGACGACCTCGATCCCGTCGAACGGCTGCGGCGACAGCCGCGCCAGGATCCGCTCGCGGATCAACGCCAGCCCCTGCGCCTTGCCGCCGATCGCGCCGGCGCCGATCCGCGTGAACGGGTCGGCGCCGTCGAAAAAACGACGGTCGAAGGTCGCGACCCAGGAGGGGCCCTCGGGCGGGTTGCGGTGGGCGATGCGCTCCATCTCGCACCGGCCGGCCGCGGACCACAAGCGGACGGTCCCGGCGGTCCCGGACCTAGACCCAGCCGCGGTCCTTGCAGGCCTGGGCCACGCGGTTGACGGCGATCACGTAGGCCGCGTCGCGCTGGAACAGCTTCTTGCGCCGGGCCAGCTCGCTGACGGCGAGGAACGCCGAGGTCATCTTCACGTCCAGCTTGCCCAGCACCTCGTCCTTCTCCCAGAAGTAGTTCATGTTGCTCTGCACCTGCTCGAAGTAGCTGCACGTGACGCCACCGGCGTTGGCCAGGAAGTCGGGGATGACGAAGATGCCGCGCTGCTCCAGCACCCGGTCGGCCTCCGGCGTCGTCGGGCCGTTCGCGCCCTCGGCCACGACCCGCACGCGCTTGTGGATGCCGTCGGCGTTGTCCCCGGTGACCTGGTTCTCCAGCGCACAGGGCAGCAGGATGTCGACCTCCTGCGTCAGCCACGCCTCCCCCGGCAACACCTCGTAGCCCCGCTCGCGTGCCTTCCCCTTGTCGATGCCGCCGAAGCGGTCGGTGATCGAACGCAGTTCCTGGAGGTCGATGCCGGAGGACTTGCGGAACGAATAGGAGGTCTGGTCGGCCTGATCCCAGCACGAGACGCAGAGCGTCCGGCCGCCGAGCTGGTGGTACAGCTCGATCGCGTACTGCGCGACGTTGCCGAAGCCCTGGACGCTGGCGCAGGTCTGCTCCGGGCGCAGGCCCAGCTCCTTGAGCGCCTCGCGCAGGGTGAACACCAGCCCGTACCCGGTCGCCTCGGTCCGCCCCAGCGACCCGCCCATGCCCACCGGCTTGCCGGTGATGAAACCGGGGTACTTCGCCCCGTGGATCGCCTCGAACTCGTCCAGCATCCACAACATGTGCTGGGCGTTGGTCATCACGTCCGGCGCCGGCACGTCGACCAGCGGACCGACGTCCTTGGCGAGCTGTCGGACCCAGCCGCGGCAGATCGCCTCCTGCTCGCGGGCGCTGAGGTTGTGCGGATCGCAGATCACGCCGCCCTTCCCCCCGCCGAGCGGGATATCGACCACGGCGCACTTCCAGGTCATCCACATCGCCAGGGCCCGCACGGTGTCGATCGTCTCCTGCGGGTGGAAGCGGATGCCTCCCTTGGTCGGACCGCGCGCGTCGTTGTGCTGCACGCGGAACCCGCGGAACACCTTCACCTTGCCGTCGTCCATCCGGACCGGGATGCTGAAGGCGTACTCCCGCAGCGGCGTCCGCAGCAGTTCGCGGGTTCCCGCATCCAAATCCAGCAGGTTCGCCACCTTGTCGAACTGCGCCTGGGCCATCTCGAAGGGGTTGAACGCGCTCTTGCCTGCCATCTCTCTTCCTCGCTTCCTCGGTCTCCCGGCCGCCGACTCGCCGCTTAGCCGATGGGCGGGAATTGTCAAGCCGGGGCGGTCGCCGCCGGCGATGCCGGATGACGCGCGACCGGGCTTGCGCTATAAGCGGGCCGCGGCGGCGCGCGGCCCGCGGCCGGCGTCCCCCGCGAAACCGATGCTCCGGTCGCTCGCCATCCGCGACTTCGTGCTGATCCCCCGGATCGAACTGTCGTTCGGTCCCGGCCTGACCGTGCTCACCGGCGAGACCGGCGCCGGCAAGTCCGCCCTGCTCGAAGCCGCCCGCCTGCTGCTCGGCGGACGCGCCGAGCCCGACCTGGTCCGGGCCGGCGCGGAACGAGCCGAACTCGAGGCGCTGTTCGAGCTTCCGGCGGAGCATCCGGCCCGCGCGCGCCTCGCCGAGCGCGACTACCCGGCGGGCGACGAACTGCTGGTCCGGCGCACCGTGCCGGCCCGGCCCGGCGCCCGCGGCCAGGTGACGATCAACGGGCGGCTGGCCACGGTCGCGATCCTCCGCGAGATCACCGCCGGCCTCGTCGCGGTCTCGAGCCAGCACGAGCAACGCACGCTGTCCGACCCCGACACCCACGCCGAACTGCTCGACGCCTTCGCCGGCGCGGGGTCGCTGCGCGAACGGATGGCCGAGGCGCACCGCCGGCTGACCGCCGCGCGCCGCGACCTCGAGGTGGTCGTCGGCGAGCATGCGCGGCGGCTGGAGCGGGTCGATTGGCTGCGCGACCGCGTGCGCGAGCTGGAGCAGGCGCGGCTCCGTCCCGGCGAGATCGCCGAACTCGAGGCGGACCTCGCCGCGCGCAAGGCCGGCGCGCGCCTCACCGGCGCGCTCGAGCGGGCCGCGGCGGAGCTGGCGGGAGGCGACGACGCACCGGGCGCCACCGCGCGGCTCGCGCGGGCCGAGGCGGCGTTGCGCGAGGCCGCCGCGCTCGATCCCCGCCTCCAACGGCTCGCCGAGGAAACGGCGGAGGCCCGCGCCGTGGCCGACGACGCCGCGGCCGAACTGGCCGCCTACCGGGACCGCCACGACTTCGACCCCGCCCGGCTGGAGGCGCTCGAGGACCGCCTGCACCTTTTGCGGCGCCTCGTGCGAACCCACGGCGGCACCGAGGAGGCGGCCCGCGCGCGGCTCGACGAGCTGCGGGCGGAACTGGACCTGGTCGATCGCCACGCCGACCACCGCGCGGCGACGGAACGAGCGGCCCGCGAGGCCGAGGCGGCCGCGCTCGACGCGGCCGGTACGCTCGGCGCCGCCCGACGGCGGGCCGCACGCCGCCTGTCCCGCGAGGTGACGGCCGCACTGGCCGACCTGGGGATGGACGGCGCCGCGGTGGAGGTCCGACTGGCGCCGCGCACCGAGGGGACGGCCGCGGGCGAGCTGCGCCTGGCGCCGGACGGCGCGGAGACGGTCGAACTGCTGTTCGCCCCGAACCCCGGCGAGGGCCGGCGCCCCCTCGCGCGGATCGCCTCCGGCGGCGAGCTGTCGCGCCTGCTGCTCGCGGTCAAGCGCGTGCTTGCCGGGCGCGAACCGACCGCGACCTACCTGTTCGACGAGATCGACGCCGGGGTGTCCGGCGAGGCGGCGCGCCGCGTCGCGGCGGCGATCCGCGACGTGGCGCGACACCACCAGGTGCTCTGCGTGACGCACCTGCCCGCCGTCGCCGCCCAGGGCGCCGCCCACGTGCTGGTGGAGAAGGTCGAGGAAGGCGGCCGCACCGTGACCCGCGCGCGGGAGCTGTCGCCGGCGGAGCGCGTCGAGGCGATCGCGCGGCTGGTCGGCGGGGCCGAGCCCGGACCAAAGGCGCGCGCCGCGGCCGCGGACCTGCTGCGGCGGGCCGCGGCGGACGACGAGGAGGCATGATGGATATCGCGACCCGACGCGAACTGCTCGGTCGAGTGGAGATCTTCGCGAACTGCAAGCGCGGCGATCTCAAGACCCTGGCCCGGTCGTGCCAGGAGGTGCGCTACGCGGCCGGCGACACGCTCTGCCGGCAGGGCGAACGGGGCGTGGCGATGTTCGTGCTCGCCGAGGGACGGGTGCGGGTCGAGGAGGAGATGCCCGACGGCACCCGCGTCCTCCTCGGCCACCTCGCACCCCCCGCGGTGGTCGGCGAGATGGCCGTGATCGACGGCGAACAGCGGATGGCCACGGTGGTCGCCGAGGAGCCGACGCTGTGCCTCTCCCTCACCTCGTGGGACCTCCGGGCCGCGATCAAGGACCGGCCGTCGATCGCCTTCGACATCCTCCTCACCGTGGTCCGGCGCTTCCGCGACACGACGGAAGACCTGCGCAGGCTGCGACGGGAGACCAAGGTCTGAGCGCGGACGCGGGGCGGAGGCAGCGGAGCGGAGCGTGACGATCGGCAAGCCGGACGATGCGGGAGAGCGCCGGGACGCGGCCCGGGCGGCGGTGCGACGGGCCGTGCGGGCGGCGGCGGGCCTGGCCGGGGAGAACGACGTCGCGGTCGTCGAGGCCGGGGCCTTCGCGGAACTCGAACCGCTCGAGGTGCTCCGGGAACTCGACGCCTTGTTGACCGCCTCCCGACCCGCCGCGGGTCTCGACCACCTGCGCCGCAGCGGCGCCCTGGCGGCGCTGCTGCCCGAGGTCCAGGCGCTGGTCGGCCTGCACGAGGACACGGTCCGGCCGCAAGGGCGCCGCGAAGGGTACGCGCACAAGGACGTCTGGGCCCACACCTGCACCGTGGTCGAGCAGGCCGAGCCGACGCGCCGGTTGCGCTGGGCCGCCCTGCTGCACGACATCGGCAAGGCACGCACCCGCAGCGTCGCCCCCGACGGCACCGTGCACTTCCTCGGACACGCCGAGGTCGGGGCGCGGATGACGCGACGCATCCTGCGACGGCTCGGAATGCCGGCCGAAGACGCCGCCGCCGTGCGCTTCCTCGTGCTGCACCACCTGCGGGCCAGCCAGTACGACCGCTCGTGGACCGACTCGGCCGTCCGGCGCTTCGCCCGCGAAATGGAGGAACATCTCGACGAACTGCTGCTGCTGTCCCGCGCGGACATCACAACCCAGCGCGCGGCCCGCCGCAGCGCCGGCCTCGCCGCGCTCGACGAACTGGCCCGGCGGGTCCGGGAACTGCGCGAACTCGACGCCCGTCCCGTGCTCCTGCCCAAGGGGCTCGGCACCGCGCTGATCGAGGCGTTCGGCCTCGCCCCCGGACCGCTCGTCGGACGACTGCGCACGGCGGTGGAACAGGCGGTCGAACGCGGGGAGCTGCCGATGCAGGCCGAGGCCGACGTGTACGTCGCGTGGGCGCGCGAGCGCCTGGCGGACCTGCTCGCCGCGCCGGCGCCGGACGGACGGCCGGAGCCGGGGCCGCCGAAGCCGGACGGCTGAGCGGCGGCGGAAGAACCCCGCGGCCCGACCGGGCGGCGCGCCGGCTCGAACCACACCCCCCGTCGTCGCGTGCACCCCGTGCCCGGATTGCCCCGCCGGCCCGACCGGGCGGCGCGCCGGCGGCTACCGGCGGCGCGGCGCGCGCATCGCCCGGGCGCCCCAGCGTTCGAGGTGGACCGAGAGCCACCGGCGCGTCACCGGGATGCCGCGCTGGCGCAGCCGCAACTCCAGCTCCCGCAGGTCGCCCGAGACCTCGCGGTACAGCTCCAGGATCAGCTCCCGGCGCCGCTCGTAGGCCGCCGCATCGTCCGGCGCATCGGGCACGCCCGCGGTCAGCCGGACGAACACGGGGGAATCCGGATGACGGCGCAGCACGAGGTGGTGCAGGACGGCGGCCGGCGGGTCTTCCACGCGGCGCACCTCCTCGACGAAGGCGTCGGCGATCGCCTCGCGCTCCTGCGCGGCGCGATCGGACGGCCCGAGCAGCGCGAGCGCCTCGAGGTCGTCCGTGCGCAGGGCGGCCAGGACGGGAAGAGGATCGAGTCCCGCGGCATGCAGGGCCACCCGCAACCGCGCGGCGAATCGCGATGGCGCCTGGGCCAGCCGGTCGGCCGGACTGCCGGCGACGGCCGCGGTGGTGCGCGACGGCGGCGCCGTCCCCATCGGCCGCTCGTGCACCACGAACAGGCAGCGCCCGGCCCGCACCAGGTCCCCGGCTTCGATCTCCCGCGGCGCCAGCACCCATTCGCCGTTGATCGCCGTGCCGTTGGTCGATTCGAGGTCGCGCAGCGCCAGCCGTTCTCCGACCCGCCAGACCTCGAAATGCCGCCCCGACAGCTCCTCGTCGGCGATGCGCCACGCGGCTTCCGTGGACCGGCCCACGACGAGGCGGTCGCGGACCACCATCCGCTCCCCGCCGCGCAGTTCGGGCGGCGCCCAGGCCCGCAGCAGGCCGGGCAGCGCCGCCAGCTGCGCCCGTTCGGAGGTCGCCGCCACGCCCCGGCGGCGGTTGCCGCCGGTGCGGTGTCCGGTGTCGCGGGTCGAGTCGGTCATCCGGTGCAGTCTACCACGTCCCCCGATTCGCAGGGGAGGACGAGCCCCCTCCCGAATCGCGACCATGGAGCGGTCCTCCGACTCGTCGGGGCGGGCGAGCCGCCGGAGGCGGCGAGTCCTCCCGGCCTCCGACCCGCAGGCGAGGGCTCCGACCCGTCGGGGCACCTGCGGCGTGCGAGGCGCGCAGCGCCTCCGCGCGCCCGTGCTGCCGCAAGGTCCATCGCACCGCTCGGCGGAGACCCGTGGCCCACGGGCCGACGCTCTCGTCGGTTGCGCAACGCGCGTGCGAGCCCCCGGGTCGCGCCGTCGGCTCGGGCTTGCGCCGCGCTTCGGGGGCCCCGGGAGCGGGTGGACGAGTTCCCGAGCCGCCGTGTAGACTGCAGGCCATGCGAGGAATGCATCGCTGCTGCCTGTTGGTCGCGCTCGCCGCCGCGGCGGGCTGCACCGAGCCCAACCCGTTCTACGTGCCGCCCGACGACGGCGGGAGGGAGGAGGCGGTCGACGCCGACGCGCCGCCCGGCCCGGATGCCGACGCCGACGTGGGACCCGACGTCGGACCCGAGGCCGACGCCGACGCGGAACCCGACGTCGGACCCGAGGCCGACGCCGACGTCGAGGTGGAACCCGACGCGGAGCCCGACGCCGACGCCGAGGCCGACGCGCCGCCGGACGTCGAGCCGGACGTCCCGCCACCGGACGATATCGATCGGGACGGCATTCTCAACACCGCGGACAATTGCCCGGACCTCTGGAACCCCGGCCAGGAGGACTGCGACCACGACGGGACCGGGGATCGCTGCGAGGCGGGCGACACGGACGGCGACACGCTGCCGGACGCGATCGACGTCTGCCCGTGCGGCGCGGGCCCGGGGACGCACGACGAGGACGGCGACACGCTGCCGGACGACTGCGACAACTGTCCGCTCGTGGCGAACGCCGGCCAGGACAACACGGACCGGGACGGGCTGGGCGACGCCTGCGAACCGCCGACCGCGCCGGAGACGCCGTGGTCGATCCTGCGCTTCGAGCCGTTCCTCGCGCTGCCGGCGGACCCGGGCTGGACGACGCCGGGCGGAACGTGGGTCCTCGGCGACGACCGCTACGACCAGACCGACGCGGCGGCGAGCGCCGTGGCGTTCTACGACGACTGGGATCTGGGCGACGACTACTTCGTGCAGGGCGTGTTCCGGATCACGGAACTCGGCACGGGCGGCGGCTCGACGGCCAAGCAGGTCGGGCTCCTGGCGCGGACGGTCGAGCTGGCGGACGGGTCGGTGCGCTGGTTCGTCTGCGCCCTCGACGGGGCGCACGACCGGCTCGACCTGCGCCTGTGGGACGGGTCGAGCTATTCGATCCTGCGCCAGCAGGACGTCGGCGCCCGGCTCGACACGGGGGTCGATTACCGGCTGTCCTTCCTGGTGCGCGGCAGCTCGCTGAGCTGCGCGTTCGAGGCGCCGCGGGCCGCCCCGCTGGTCGTGACGGCGACGAGCGGGGCGCTGGCGGTGGGGGCGCCGGGGCTGCGCACCTACCGCGCGGCGGGGTCGTTCTCCGGTCTGATGGTCGCTCGCTGAGCGTTGCCGCAAGCCCGCCCGGAACGGAATGTCCGTTCCGCGTTTCCCGCATCGATTTGATTTTTTCCGGTTGGTGTTCCATATAGGCGCCCAAAACGGGGGTGGTGCGTCCGCACGCCCGGCCGGGCGCCGGTCGCGTCGCGGTCGCCGGGAAGGAGGAGAGGATGGTCCTGCTGAGCTACCTGATTCCGGTGGCGGGGGTCGTCGCTCTGTTGTACGCCCTGTGGCGGACATTGTGGATCCGCAAACAGGGCGCCGGCACCGAGACGATGCAGAAGATCTCCGGGCACATCCGCGAAGGGGCGATGGCGTTCCTCAACCGCCAATACCGGGTCCTGGTGGTGTTCGTGATCGTGGTGGGCGGGGCGCTGGCGCTGGCCAACCACTTCTCGGGCGACGCGAAGGCCTGGGTGGCGCTGTCGTTCGTCGTCGGCGCGTTCTGCTCGGCGCTGGCCGGCAACTTCGGCATGCGCGTGGCGGTGATCACCAACGTGCGGACCTCGGAAGGCGCCCGCACGGGCCTGAACAAGGCGCTGGGGGTGGCCTTCGCCGGCGGCGCGGTGATGGGGATGTGCGTCGTCGGCCTCGGGCTGCTGGGCCTGGGGCTGCTGTTCCTGCTGTACAAGGCGCTGTTCGGGCTGGAGGTCGGCGTCGCCGGGAACGGCATCGATGCCGTCATCTCCTCGATCAGCGGCTTCTCGCTCGGCGCCTCCTCGATCGCGCTGTTCGCGCGCGTCGGCGGCGGCATCTACACCAAGGCCGCGGACGTCGGCGCGGACCTGGTGGGCAAGGTCGAGGCGGGGATTCCGGAGGACGACCCGCGCAACCCGGCGGTGATCGCCGACCTGGTGGGCGACAACGTGGGCGACGTGGCGGGGATGGGCGCCGACCTGTTCGAGTCGTACGTCGGCTCGATCGTCAGCGCGATGGTGCTCGGGGTGCTCTGGATCGTGCCGCTGTCCCACACCAACCCCGACTACCAGTACAACCTGGTGCTGCTGCCGATGATCCTGGCCGGGGTGGGCATCCTGTGCGCGATCGTCGGCACGTTCTTCGTCCGCGTGCGCGAAGGCGGCAACCCGCAGGCGGCGCTGAACATGGGGATGTTCTCGGCCGACATCCTGATGGTGATCGCCTCGTGGTTCATCCTGAAGTGGCTCGTGCCGCAGACCGTGGCCTCCGACGCCGGGGTGATCTCGGCGGAGCGCCTGTTCCTGGCGACGGTGGCCGGGCTGGCGGTGGGGGTGATCATCGGGCTGGTCAGCGAGTACTACACGGCCGAGGCGCGCAAGCCGGCGCGGGACATCGCCAAGGCGGCCGAGATGGGACCGGCGACGAACATCATCAAGGGCCTGGCGACCGGGATGCTCTCCACCGCCATCCCGCTGGTGCTGATCGCCGCGGCGACGTGGGTCGCCTACGACCTGGCGGGGCTGTACGGCATCGCCATCGCGGGCCTCGGGATGCTCTCCACCACCGGCGTGCAGCTCGCCGTCGATGCCTACGGCCCGATCGCCGACAACGCGGGCGGCATCGCCGAGATGAGCCACCTGCCCCCGGAGGTGCGCGGCCGCACCGACAAGCTCGACGCGGTCGGCAACACCACCGCCGCGATCGGCAAGGGCTTCGCGATCGGCTCGGCGGCCCTCACCGCCCTGGCGCTGTTCGCCGCGTTCCGTCAGCAGGTCGGCGTGAGCGACATCCAGCTCGTCGACCCGACGGTGATGGCCGGCCTGTTCGTCGGCGGCATGCTGCCGTTCCTGTTCTCCTCGATGGCGATGAACGCCGTCGGCCTGGCGGCCCAATCGATGGTCGCGGAGGTCCGCCGCCAGTTCAAGGAAATCGCCGGGCTGCTCGAAGGCAAGGAGGACGTCAAGGCCGACTACGCCCGCTGCGTGGGGATCTCGGCCGACGCCGCGATCCGGAAGATGGTCCTGCCGGGCCTGCTGGCGATCGGCGCTCCGCTGGCGGCCGGACTGATCGACATCCGGATGCTGACCGGCCTGCTGGCCGGCGCGACCGTGTCGGGCGTGCTGATGGCGATCTTCATGGCCAACGCCGGCGGCGCCTGGGACAACGCCAAGAAGTACATCGAGGGCGGCGCGCTGGGCGGCAAGGGCTCCCCCACGCACAAGGCCGCCGTGGTCGGCGACACGGTCGGCGACCCGTTCAAGGACACCGCCGGCCCGTCGCTCAACATCCTGATCAAGCTGATGAGCGTCGTCGCCCTCGTCCTCGCCCCCCTGCTCAAGGCCTTCCACGGCATCTAGCCCCGCGTGCGTCCCGCCGCGGCGTCCCCCGCCCGGTCGGCCCGTCAGGCGCCGCAGTCGGTCCGGAGCCGCGCGCGCTGCGCGTGACGCTCCAGCGCCAGCTCGACGAGCCGCGACACCAGCTCCGGGTACGGAACGCCCGAGGCGGCCCAGAGCTTGGGGTACATGCTGATCGAGGTGAAGCCGGGCAGCGTGTTGATCTCGTTCACCAGCACCCGGCCGCTCGACCGCTCGAGGAAGAAATCGACCCGGGCGCAGCCGGCGCAATCGACGGCGCGGAAGGCGGCCACGGCCGCGCCGCGCAGCTCCTCGGCCAGCGCCGCCGGCACGGGCGCGGGAATCCGCAGCTCGGTCCGGCTGGCGGCGTCGTACTTCGAGTCGTAGTCGTAGAACTCCCGGTCCGGCACGACCTCCCCGGGCACCGACGCCTCGGGGTCGTCGTTCCCGAGCACCGCGACCTCGAGCTCCCGCGCCTCCACACCCCGCTCGACGATCACCTTGCGGTCGAAGCGGAAGGCGAACTCGATCGCCGCGTCGAGCTCCTCGACGCGCCTGACCTTCCGGATGCCGACGCTCGACCCCAGGTTGACCGGCTTGACGAACAGCGGGAGCCCGAGTCGCGCGGGCAGCTCCGCCTCCGCCGCCGCGTCGCGGCGCCGCAGCACGGCGTACTCGACCTGCGCCAGCCCGGCGCGCGCGAAGAGCGCCTTCATCATCTCCTTGTCCATCGACACGGCGGACGCCGCGACGCCCGCGCCGACGTAGGGCACGCCGGCCAGTTCGAGCAGCCCCTGGACCGTGCCGTCCTCGCCGTAGGTCCCGTGCAGCACCGGGAACACGACGTCCGGCCGCGCCAGCTCGACCGCGTCCGCCAGCCGCCGCAGCCGGCCGCCGTCGTCCGGGCTCGGCGCGAGGAACACCGGCACGCCGCCCTCCGGCGACGGTCGCGGCCCCTCCAGGAACCGCCAGCCGCCGTCCTTGCCGATCCGCACGCACAGCACGTCGTGGTTCGGCCGCAACGCCTCGACCACCGAAACCGCCGAGCGCAGGCTGACCTCGTGCTCCCCCGACCGACCCCCGAAGAGCACCGCCACCGTCCGTCGTGTTCGCATGCGGTTCGAATACCGCAGAACCGGCGTTGTGGCAAAAACGGGGCGGCGGCCGCGCGCCGCCGGGCGAAGCGGAACGGCGGGACGGGGCCGCGCGACGCCGCGCGGCTCACTCCCCCGCGGGGACGTCGCCGGCGGAGTCGAGCAGGGCGCGGAGACGCTCGGGGTCGGCCCGGACCCAGATCCGCCGCTGCTCGCGCACGGTCACCTGGCCGGGCGCGCCGCCCCGGACGCGCCGCACGTCGGCGCGCCGGGCGACGTAGACCTCCCCTTCCCCGCCCGCGGCGAGCTTCGAGTAGTGCAGCGCCAGAAGCGCCGCGTCGCGCAGGGCCGTCTCGCTGGCCGGCCGGCCCTTGGGCACGCGCACGATCACGTGCGACCCCGGCGCGCCGGCCACGTGCAGCCAGGCGTCGAACCCGCGCGCCGCCTGGAAGGTGAGGCGGTCGTTGTCGCGGTCGGACTTGCCGATCAGGATCTCGTGGCCGTCGGCGGAAACGAACCGCCGGAACGGCACGTGCTCCGGCGGACCCCGGCGCCGCCCGATCGGCCGGGCGGCGGGAGAATCCGGCGGCGGCGTCCAGCGCGCGCGCACGGCCCGCGCCGCCGGGTCGTCCCACGGCGCGCCTTCGAGCAGCTCCAGCTCGTCGAGGCGGCGGCGCAGCTCCCGGCGGGCCGCCTCCAGCCGCGGGCCGACGGTCTCGGGACGGCGGCCCAGCTTCCGGGCGCGCTGGAAGCAGCGGGCCATGTTCTCGCGCAGCCCGCGGGCGGGGTCGAGCGGCACCTCGACCTCGGGCAGCGCCGGGTCGAACCAGTCGCGCACCCGCACGACGGAGGCGCCGCGCGGGGTGTCGGCGGGCGCCCCCTTGAGCAACTCGCCGCGGCGGCGCCAGACCTCCGCCTCGCGCGCCTCGTCCAGTTCGCGCTCCAGCCGCGGGACGAGACGCTGGAGCCGCCGCACCTCGTGGCGCAGGCGCAGCAGGGCGCCGCGCCGCCGCCCCCGCTCCACCGCCTCGGCGGACCGCTCCGCGTAGTGCCCCGCGATCGCCTCGTGCACCGCCTCGCCCCCCGGAAAGCGGCTCGGCGCCCCCTGCCACGGCTCCCCCGCGCACGGCAGCGGCGGCTGGTACGACTCGCCCCACAACAGCCGGCGCTTGCGCGACTGGCTGGGACGGAACGACGAACGGATCACGCCGCCCGCGTCCAGCAGGAAGGCGTTCGCATGGCGGCCGGTCAGCTCCAGCACGAGCTGTCCGTCGCCGAAACGCAGCCGCACCGCGCGGTCCCCGGGGAACGCTTCGATCTCGAGCAGCGGTCGGCCGGCCAGGGCGGCGTGCGCCGTGCGCGCGAACCCTTCCGCCGGCCGGTCCCCCGCGGCGACGCGGTCCGTCAGGTGCAACCGCGACGCCAGCGGCTCGAACGAGGCCAGCAGCCAGCAGTTCCGGCCCCGCGCCCGCAGCTCCAAGAGCAGCCCCTGCTCGGCGGGCGAGCGGACCCGCACCAGATGGGCCGGGAGCAGCCGCGCGCGCAGGTCGGCGACGACCAGCTCCAGCTCGGCGACGGACAGCGTCACGGCGACTCCGGCCTCGCGCGCCGCGCCGGCGCCCCGCGTCGCCTCCGCCTAGCCATGGCGCCCTCGCGGCCCGCCCCCGCCGCGCTCAAGGCTCCGAAGCCGACTCGTCGGCGGCGGCCGGTGCCGACTCGTCGCCAGCGTCCGCTCCGGGCTCCTCGCCCGGCAGGCCGGCCTCGCCGTCCAGCAGGCGACGCACCGCCACCGCGTCCCGGAAGGCGTGCGGCGTGTCGAACACCAGGTAGCTCTCGTCGTAGCGCAGCGCCCGTTCGAGCAGCCGCGCGTAGTGCTCGGCGTTCAGCGCGCCGCTCATCGTGATCAGCGGGTGCAGGTGAATGTAGCCGACCGGGCCGGGCGGCGGGTCGTCCTGGAACGGATCGACGACCGGGATCAGCTCGAGCCGCTCGGACCAGCCGATGACCTCCTTCGCCGTGAGCGGGCCACGGGATTCCCAGGCCAGGCGGACGCCACGGCGGTCGACACCGGCGAGCAGGGCGCGGAAGCGGTCGAAGGCGTCGGGGCCGGCGCCGAGGTCCGAGGTGGTATGGATCCGGACGACGGCGTCGAGGCGCCGGGCGCCGGCGAGGGTACGGTCGAGCAGGTCGAGGTTCTCCGCGGTGGGCCGCAGCGCGCCGTAGCCCCGCGGATCGCCCGGCAGCCCCTCGACCTGCTCCGGATCGCTCAACGCCTCCGGCGCCACGATCGCGAACTCGAACCCCGGCGGAGCCGACATCTTCATCCGGCCGAACTTGTCCGGCTTGGGGAGCTGCCGCCGGGTGTCCTGCAGCTCGACGAACCCGAGCCGTGCCTGGTACTGCCGTCGCTCGACGGGATATCCGGAGCAGCCGATGCGCACGCGCGTGTCGTTCATGGCGCCGCCTCCCCCGGCCGCCCGCGCCGGCGTCCGGGACGCCGCGGTGGTGCCGGGACCCGCAAGGCGTGGTAGCCTCCCGGGCGACCCGTTCCATAGCACGCGGAACGAGGGCACGGAAGGGAGTGGCGCGATGCGGGCGAGGAAGGCACTGCAAGCGATGTTCGTGGCGGGGGTCGTGGCGTTGCTCGCCGGGCCGGTCCGGGCGGAAAACCCGAACTGGCCGAATCCGACGGCGACCCGCGCGGAACTGGCCGACCCGGCGAACTGGCCGGACGACCCGGACTACGGCCCGAACCCGACGACCGGCTTCGGCGGCATGTGGGAACTGTGGAGCTTCGTGCCCCCGGAGTTCACCGCGGTCGAGGGTCACCGGCCGGAAGAGGTCGAGCTGGGGGCCGGGGCGCACGTCGACCGCGCCTGGCAGGTCACGATCGGAGACCCGCGCGTGGTGATCGCCGTGCTGGACACCGGCATCAACTGGGACAACCAGGACCTGGTGCGGAAGATCTACGTCAACGTCGGCGAGCTGCCGATGCCGGACGGGGCGACGCAGCACGACGCGAACGGGGACGGGGTCGTCAACATCGACGACTACGCCGCCGACCCGCGCGTCGCCGACCTCAACGGCAACGGCCTGCTCGACCCGGGCGACCTGATCCGCGCCTTCTCCGACGGCGTCGACGACGACGGCAACGGCTACGTCGACGACATCAGCGGCTGGGACTTCTTCAAGAACGACAACGACCCGGCCGACGACACGCGGTTCGGCCACGGCACCGGCGAAGCGCGCGACTCGTGCGCCGAGACCAACAACGGCATCGGGATGGCCGGCGTCTGCCCGCGGTGCCGGCCGCTGATGGTCCGCGTCGGCGACTCGTTCGTCACCGACGTCCAGATCTTCGCCCAGGCCGTCGTCTTCGCCGTCGACTCCGGCGCCTCCGTGGTGCAGGAGGCGCTCGGCACCGTCGACATGACGACCTTCTGCCGCGAGGCGCTCGACTACGCCTACGCCCGCGGCGTGACGGTGGTGGCGAGCGCCGCCGACGAGAACAGCTACCACCACAACTACCCGGGGACCGCCGACCACACGCTGTACGTGCACGCGATCCGGCACGACAAGCCGGAGCCGCAGCTCTCGACCACCTTCCTCAACTACAACAACTGCACCAACCACGGCGCCCAGCTCCTGCTCTCGACGCCGGGCATGGGCTGCTCCTCCGAGGCCACCGGCAAGACCTCGGGCATGGTCGGCCTGCTCTACTCCCTCGCCCTCCAGTCGGGCCTCGACCCGCCGCTGCACCCGGGCGAGGTGCGACAACTCCTGTCGATGACCGTCGACGACATCTGGATTCCCTACGAGGAGCGCGTGTGCGACGACACCAAGTACCCCTCGTGGCAGGGCTGGGACCAGCGGTTCGGCTACGGCCGCACCAACATCCGCACCGCCCTCGACTGGCTCCGCGACGGCCGGATTCCGCCGGAGATCGACGTCCTGCATCCGTTGTGGTTCGAGGTGTTCCATCCGGACCGCCGGCCGGAGATCCGGATCGACGGCCGGGTGGCGGCCGACCGCGCGCCGTCGTTCGACGTCGAGGTGGCCTGGGCGCCGGGAATCGAACCGACCGAAGACCAGTTCACCGTCGTGGCGACCGAAACCGGCCGCACCACCCCCTGGGAGGGCGAATGGGCCACGCTCGACGCCCGCACCCTGGCCGTCGACAACCCGGCGCTGGCGCACAACCGCTGGACGGTGACGCTGCGCGTGCGCGCCGTCGCGCATTACGGCGGCGCCGTGGGGGATGTGCCGGCCGAGTTCCGCAAGGCGTTCTACGTGCACGACGATCCCGACCTGCTCCCCGGCTTCCCGCGCTGGATCGGCGCCTCGGGCGAATCCTCGCCCAAACTGGCCGATCTGGACGGCGACGGGCGCCGCGAGATCGTGCTCGCCACCGCCGACGGCGCGGTGCACGCCCTGCGGGCCGACGGCGCCGAGCTGCCGGGATGGCCGACGCACGTGCGCCGCCTGCCGGGGCTGGACCCGGCCGACACGCCCAACTACCGCGGCACCGCCGCCCACGCCTCGGGCGCGATCGACCCCGACCGACAACGCTCCGCCGTCCTCGCCTCCCCCGCCGTCGCCGACCTGACCGGCGACGGCGACCTCGAGGTGGTGGTCGCCACCGAGGACGGCGAGGTGTACGTCTGGAGCGCCGACGGAACGCCCGAGGCCGGGTTCCCCGTCGCCTGCGACCCGTCCCTCTCGCCGCCGGAGGACCGCGATCACCAGATCGACATCGGCTTCTTCGCCTCGCCCGTCCTCGCCGACCTGCGCGGCGACGGCGACCTCGAGATCATCGCCGCGGCCTACGACGGCTACCTCTACGCCTGGAACCCCGACGGGACCCCGGTCGACGGCTTCCCGGTGCTGATCTCGGACCCCAACGTGACCGGGGAAGCGCGGGAGCAGGCCCGGCTGATGAGCACGCCGGCGGTGGCCGATTTCGACGGCGACGGGATTCTCGACATCGCCGTCGGCAGCAACGAGGCGTACGGCTCGGGGTACGACGGGCGGTTCTACGTCGTCCACGGGGACGGCAACGCCCACCCGGGCGGGCCGTTCCATCCCAACTGGCCGATCCCGATCTGGAGCGCGGCGCTGTTCGGCGGGGCGCACATCTCGCGCGGCGTCCCCTGCTCGGCCGCCCTGGCCGACGTGGACCACGACGGCGTCGTCGATATCGCCACCTTCGGCAACGGCAGCTCGCTCCTGTGGATCTTCACCGGCGCGCAGCCGCCGCGCGCCCCCGGCGACATCCCGCGCACCGCCCGGCAGCTCGACACCGTCTCCTTCGGCCGCCTGAGCAACTCGCGCGAGCGGCCGACGTTCAACATCTTCGCCTACCCGTCGTTCGGCGACCTGGACCAGGACGGACTGGCCGACATGGTCCTGGGCGGCGCCTCGACCCAGGCCGCGCTCAACCTGTCCGCCGGCGGCACCGCCTCCGCCTTCGACCACCAGCTCAGCGCCTGGTCCGGCGCCAACAGCCGCATGCTCCCCGGGTTCGCCCGCAAGATGGAGGACTGGCAGTTCTTCATGAACCCCACCGTCGCCGACCTGTCCGGCGACGGCTACCCCGAGGCGATCAGCGGCTCCGGCGGCTACTTCGTCCACGCCTTCGACGGCTGCGGACGCGAACCGCCCGGCTGGCCGAAGTTCACCGGCCAGTGGCTGATCGCCGCGCCGGCCGTGGGCGACATCGATGGCGACGACCTCCTCGAGGTGGTGACCCCCACGCGCGCCGGCTGGCTCTACGCCTGGAACACCGCCGGCCCGGCCGACGGCGCGATCTCCTGGGAGAGCTTCCACCACGACAACCGCAACACCGGCAACTTCGAAACGCCGCTCGAACGCGGCGCGGTCACCGTCGCCCCGACGCCGCTCGACTGCTCCGCCGAAACGCCGCCGACCTTCCCGCGGCCGCTGCCCGACGAGTGCTACCCGGACGAGGATGCCGGAGACGCCGACGACGCCGACGCCGAGGACGCCGAGGACGCCGACGGCGGCGAGCCGCCGACCGCCGGAGGCGGCGGCTGCGCCTGCCGCACCCTGCCGGCTCGCCCGACCGCCGGACTGCTGCTGCTCGGCGCGCTGGCCTGGGCCGGCGCGCGTCGCCGCCGCCGCGCCTGACCCCCCGCCCAACGCCCCGCGACGCGCCGGCCGCGCACGCCGGCCGACCGCCGCCGGCCGGGGATGGGCGGGAAGCCCCGCCGATGGTAGACTGGGCCGCGGTGGACGGATGATGCGGGACGAGACGCGCCGGTTTCTCCCGTTCCTGCTGCTGGCCGCGTCGCTCGGCTGCGGCCTGAACGCGAGCGGCCTGCCGTCGCTCGACGGCGGCCCCGACCCCGGGAGCCCCGACCCCGGAGGCGAGATCGCGCCGCCGGACGACGCCGCCCCGCCGCTCGACGACGCCGCCGCGGACCCCGGGCCTCCGGATGACACGGCGACGCCCGACACGCCCGCCGCCTGCGGCAACGGCGTGGTCGAGCCGGGTGAGGAGTGCGAGACGGGCGGGTCGGAGCCCTGCCCCACCGCCTGCGGGACCGCCGGAACGCGGTTCTGCCTCGACTGCCGCTGGGGGCCGTGCGCTCCGCCGCCGGAGACGTGCAACGGCGTGGACGACGACTGCAACGGCCGGACCGACGAGGGATGCACGGCCGCGGTCCCCAACGACCGCTGCGCGGGCGCGACCGACATCTCGCCCGGCGGGCTCTTCCCCGGCTCGACGGTCGGCGCGGCGAGCGACCAGGACCACTGCGCGATCTCCGAATGGTGCCACCCGGGCGGGGGCGACGTGTTCTACCGGTTCACGCTGTCCGCTCCAGAGGTGGTGTTCCTCAGCCTGCAAGGCGGTCCCGATTGGGACGCGGTGCTCACGGTCCGCGCGGGCGGCTGCGACGGCCCCGTGCTCGGCTGCGACGACGACGCGTGCGGCAACCACCTGCCGCAGTGGGTGGGGCACCTGGACGCCGGCTCGTACTGGGCGGTGATCGACGGCTGCGAGCCGGACGACTTCGGCATGTTCGTCCTGCGGTACGCGCACGCGCGCTGCCCGGGCACGGAAGATCCGACGACGCTCCTCCCCGGGCCGGGGACCTACTGGGACGACTCCTGCGCCTGGGACAACGACTCCCGGTCGGCCTGCGGCGGCGAGGACGACGCCGACGTCCCGATGTACTTCGCCCTCTGCCCGGGCCCGCACACCGTCCGCGCCAGCACCTGCGACGACGGCGAGGAGTGGCCCAGTTCGCTGGCGATTCGAACCGGCGGCGGCGGCCTCTGCGGCGGCGCCGAGGCGACCTGTTCCGGCCCGATCTACGGCCGAATCGACTGCGACGACGGCCGCTCGCGGGTGCAGACGACGATCACGGGTCCCCAACTGGTCTTCCTGTTGCTCGACGGCGGCGGACCGGGCCCCCAGTGCGGACCGTTCGCGATCACCGTGGACTTCTAGCCGCGGGGCCCGAAGATCGCGGTGCCGACGCGCACCAGCGTCGCTCCCTCCTCCACCGCCACCGCGAACGTGTCGCTCATCCCCATCGATAGCTCGCGCTCCCCGGGGCCCAGGCCGAGCCGCTCGGCCAGCTCGCGCAGCGCGCGGAAGTACGGTCGCGAACCCTCCCCGTCGAGCGTCCAGGGAGGGATCGCCATCAGCCCCCGCAGACGCAGGCGCGGCCGGGCCCGCAGCGCCTCGAGCAGCGCGGGCGCCTCGGCCGGCGCGATGCCCGCCTTCTGCTCCTCGCCGGCGACATCGATCTGGACCAGCACGTCCAGCCGGGCGTCGTGCTCGGCGAGGCGGCGGTCGAGCGTCTCGACGAGGCGGGGGGAATCGACGGTCTGGAGCAGGTGCACCCCGGGCACGACGAGCTTCACCTTGTTGCGCTGGAGGTGGCCGATCATGTGCCACCGCAGGTGCGGGAGGTCGGCCAGCGCCGCGCGCTTGGCGGCCAGTTCCTGGGCGTAGTTCTCGCCGAAATCGACCTGGCCGGCGGCGGCCGCCGCCCGGATCTCGTCGGGGCTGCGGGTCTTGGAGACGGCGACGAGCGTCACGCCGGCGGGATCGCGGCCGGCGCGCCGCGCCGCCTCCGCGATCGCCGCGCGCACCCGCGCCAGCCGCTCGGCAACACCCCCGCCGGTTCCGGTGGATTCGTCCATCGGCGCCCTTCCGCGCTCAGGTCCAGCGCGGACCCCAGCGGCGCTCGGCGAAACCCTCGTCATCGACCACGGGCCACAGCCGGGCCAGCATCGGCCGGACCTTGCGCTCCTCGGGCATCGGGATCCCGGCGGTGCGGGCCCGGTCGAGGAACCCGCGGACGGGGAAGCCGACCACGTTCCAGGCGTCCCCCTCCACCGCCTCGACAAACACCCCCGCCGCGCCCTGGATCGCGTAGCCGCCCGCCTTGCCCTCCCAGTCGCCCTCCCGCAGGTACTGCTCGAGCTCCGCGGGCCCGATCGCCCGAAAGCGGACCGCCGTCGTCTCGACGAACGACACGAGCTGCGCGGGACCGCTCCAGATCGAGATGCCCGTCAGCACCCGATGCGCACGCCCCGACAGCGCCTCCATCATCGCGCGGGCCGCCGCGACGTCGCGGGGCTGGCCGAGCACCCGGTCGCCGACGACAACGACGGTGTCGGCGCCGACGACCCACGGCGGCGCGGTCCGCAGGCCGAGCCGCGCCACGACGGCCCGCGCCTTGGCCCCGGCCAGCAGCCTCACGAACTGCTCGGGGTCCTCGCCCGACCACGACGCCTCGTCGATCTCGGGCGCTACCGCGGCGAACCGCAACCCGAGCGCCTGGAAGATCGCCCGCCGGCGCGGCGACCGCGACGCCAGCACCATCTCCGGCGGCGGCTCCCCCGGATCTCGCCCCCCGCCCATCGGATACCTCCCGAACCCCACCCGTCCCCAACCCGCCGCCCTCATGCCTGCGGACTATACCACAGGGCGCCGCGGCAGGCTTGCCCGCTCCACCGATGTCGAGGACGAGTTCCTCCCTCCGCACCGTGGCGCCTCGGCCCGGGATCCCCGCCGCCCGGACCCCCGCAATCGGTTTGACGCGCCGCCGGCCGGACGCCAGGATACGCTCGCCGGCCGCGCCGTCCGGCGGACCGGCGGAGGATGCGATGAACCAGTCGAACCAGCCGCTGCCGGAGGTGCTGCGCGACCCGCGCGTGCTGCGCCGGCGGCTCGACGCCGCCCGGGCCCGCGGCGCCCGCGTGGCCTTCGTCCCGACCATGGGCGCCCTGCACGCCGGACACCTGGAGCTGGTGCGCCACGCCCGCCAACTCGCCGACCTGGTGGTCGTCAGCATCTTCGTCAACCCGACCCAGTTCGGACCGCGGGAAGACCTCGCCAGCTACCCGCGCGACCTCGACGGCGACCTGCGGCTGCTGGCCGGCGTGCCGGCGGACCTGGTGCTGGCCCCGAGCGTCGAGGCGGTCTATCCGCCGGGCTTCGCCACGACGGTCCACGTCGCGGGGCTGACCGAGGGGCTCTGCGGGGCCCACCGGCCCGGCCACTTCGACGGCGTCGCCACCGTCGTCGCCAAGCTGTTCTCGATGGTCGGACCGTGCGTCGCCGTGTTCGGACGCAAGGACTTCCAGCAACTCCAGGTGGTCCGCCGGATGACCGCCGACCTCGACCTGCCCGTGACGGTCGTCGGCCGGCCGACCGTCCGCGAACCGGACGGCCTCGCGATGTCGTCGCGCAACCGCTACCTCACCCCCGACCAGCGCCGGCGCGCCACCGCGCTGGTCGACGGCCTGCGCGCCGCCGCGGCCGCCTTCGCCGCCGGAGAGCGCGACCCCGCCACCCTCCGCCGCCTCGTCTACGGGCGACTGGAAGGTCGCGTGGATGCAATCGATTACGTGTTCGTCGGCGACCCGGAGACGCTGCGGCCGTACGAGGGTCCGGTGCCCCCGGGGCGCACCGCGCTGGCGGCCGTCGCCGCGCGGATCGGACGCACACGCCTGATCGACAACGCCGAGCTGGGCACCGACGACCTCGCCGCGCCGCCGCCAGGTCGACCGCCGGACGCCTAGGCCGGCTCGGCCGGCAGCGCCTCCCGACCCGCGGCGATCAGCGACCGCACCACCGCGGCCGCCTCGGGACCGCTGCGCCCGGACGGGTCGGCGATCGACCGGATCGCGAGTTCCTCCAGCAGGTCGAGGACCATCTGCACCTCGGCCGGGTGCAGCCGGTCGCCGCACGGGTCGTCGCCGACCGTCCCGCGCACGTTCTCGACGAACGGCGTCACGCGACGGGTTCGCAGGGCGTCGAGAAACGCATCGACCAGCGCGGAAATCCGCTCGAGGATCTCCGCCGGACCGAGACTCGTCGCACCGCAGGGCCGGAAGGCGCTGAGCTGCGTGGCGATGATCTCGACGATCTCGTCCCGCCCATCGACCACCCTTTCCTCGAACGGCCTCACGCGCGAACCCCCTCGGCGGAACCGGAACCTAGCACGAGCCGGGGTCCGGGAGCTACCCCTCGCCGGCCGACCCGCCGCGACCCTGCCGCATTCTTGACCGATATGCGCCTGTTCAGTATGTTGACCGCAGCATGCGGGGCTTGACCAAGAGACAGCAACTCGTTCTCGAATACATCCAGGAATCGATCCAGCAGAACGGCTATCCGCCCACCCTGAGGGAGATCGGGGCCCACTTCGGGATCCGTTCGACCAACGGCGTCAACGACCACCTGCTGGCGCTCGAACGCAAGGGGTATCTCCGCCGGGAGGACATGAAGTCCCGCGCCCTGCGACCCACGGCGTTCGCGGCGGGCGTGCCGCGCGAGGTGCCGCTGGTCGGCCGCGTGGCGGCCGGCCAGCCGATCCTGGCGATCGAGAACCTCGAAGGAACCCTCCGGCTCGACCCGACACTCCTCCCGGGCGACACCGGACGCTTCTTCGCCCTGCGCGTCCGGGGAGACTCGATGGTCGGCGCGGGGATCCTCGACGGCGACATCGTCTTCGTGCGCCAACAGGACGACGCCCCGTCGGGCTCCATCGTCGTGGCGCTGGTCAACGACGAGGCGACGGTCAAGACGCTGATTCGCGACGGCGAACGGCTGCGGCTCCAGCCGGCCAACCCTGCCGTCTCCCCGATCGTCCTGTCCCGCGACGACGGCCGCTCGGTCCGGATCCTGGGGCTCGTCGTCGGCGTGTACCGCAAACTCTGAGTCCGGAAACCGTTGCATTCCGGCCGACCCTGCCGTATGGTCCGACCCGGCGAGAGGTGTCGCATGAGGCGTCGTCTCATCTGGTTGGCGGGACTCTGCGCGGCCTGGGCCGGCGCCGCCCGCTGCGGCGGCTCGGACACCGGTCCGGCCAACCCCGCTTCCGGTGCCGAGCAGCCGGCGGAACGGGTGTTCCTCCCGGAAGGCTCCCGCTGCGAACAGGTGGTGCCCCCCGAGGCGCTGCGGGCCGGATCGGCCGACCCGAACTGCACGCCGCGCGTCGAGTCGGTGGAGGCCGACCTCAACCACGACGGCCACATGGACCTGCGGCGCGTCTACCTGCTCGGCTGCCCCACGATGCTGGGCGAGGACGTCCGGCCCGAGATCCTGTGCCGCGAGGCCGACCTGAACTACGACGGCCGCAAGGACATCTTCCGGCACTTCCGGGCGGGCGAGGTCGCCGCCGAGGAACAGGACTGGGATTTCGACGGGACGATCGATGCGGTCATCCGCTTCGCCGGCGGCAACCCGCTGTCGGTCGAGTTCGACCGGAACCACGACGGCCGGTTCGAAATGCAGGTCCTGCTCCAGGAAGGGAACGTGCGGCGCGTCAAGGTCGACGCGGTGGGCGACGAACACTACGACATCTACGAGACGTACGAGGTCCAGGCCGACACCGGGGAGCCGCGGCTCATTTCCATCGGCTACGACCTGCAGGGCGACGGCTCGATGGACCGGCTGGTGAGCGCGAGCGGTCCGGAGCAGGGCGGCGAGGCCGCACCTCCGGCGCCGCCCGCGCCCGGGGAGGAATGACCGTGCAGCGCGTCGTTGGCACCTTCGCGACCCTCGCCGCCGCCGGCCTCCTGCTCTCGGGCTCGACCTGCGGCGACGAGAACTCCACCGGCGGGAACACGACACCGGCCGCCCGGGGCCGCGAGGCTCCGCCCCTCGAGGGCGGCTGCCCGAACGCCGCGCCGGTCCTGACCGTCGACATGAACCGCGACGGCACGACGGACTTCCAGGTGATCCCGGAGGGCGACGGCACCTGCCGCGCCGCCGACCTGAATTTCGACGGGGTGTTCGACCTGTTCCGACACCGCGACGCCTCCGGAAACCTGCTGCGCGAGGAGGCGGACGGCGACCACGACCTGCGCCTCGACAGCGTCGCCCTGTACCAGCCCGGCGCCACCGACCCCTACCGCGAGCAGTTCGACTCCAACTGGGACGGCCGGATCGACCTGTGGGTCGATCTGAACCGCGACTGCGCCTTCCTCCGAGCCCCCGCGGCCGAATGCACCTCCCCGTGCGCCATCGATTGGTGCCGGCCCCGGCGCACCGGCCCGGTCGACAGGGAATCCTCCGGCCCCGGCCAGCCGCCGGGCCCCGTCGCGGCGCTCTACCGCGACGCCAACGGCGACGCGCTGTGGGACACCGCCGAGGTGCTGGTCGGGCAACATCCGATCTGCACCGCCTTCAACACCAGCGCCTCCGGCGAGAGCCCCGACGCGGTGCGGCCCGAGGTCGTCGAGGTCTACAAGCCGGCGGCGGCGGCCCTGGGGCGGCCCGACATCGATTACCTCCGCCGCGACTACCTCGACCTGCAAGGCAACCCGATCGTGCGCTGCGAGGATGCGGACGGCGCCGTCGTGGCCTGCCCCAACGCCTGCGCGCCGTAGCGCCGACCCGCACCCGCGCGCCGTGCCCGACACGATGCCCGCACCTCGTCAGGGCGCGCTCGTCCCTTCCCGGCCGTACTCGTCCTCGATCCGCACGACGTCGTCCAACTCGGGCGTGGACACCTCGACCAGGTCGCAGGTCTCCACCGCGACGAACCGATGCACCGTGCCCGGCGTCACCCGGAACGCGTCCCCCGGCCGGCACAGCCGGCGCTCCAGGTCGGGCGGAGTCCCCAGCTCGAGACCCAGGATGCCGTGCAACACCGTGAGACTCTCGTCCTTGACCCTGTGGTACTGGCGCGACAGCCGATGGCCCTTCTCGATGTGCAGGATCTTGCCGACGTAGCGCTCGGTGTGCGCGAAGATCAGCTCGTGGCCCCACGGCTTCTCGACGCGGCGCGGCAGTCCGGAACCCACGGCCTAGGACGTCCCGAACGGCTTGATCGAGGCCCGCAGCAGCGCACCGATCGTCGGCGGCGTCACCGAACCCACGGCGCCGACCACCACGATCGGCGCATGGTCGAGCGGCGGGGGGGACTCGATGCGGATCGACGCGGGCAGCGCCTCCGCCGGCGGCGCGGGGGCTGCGGCCGCCGGCGACACCGTGGTGCTCGGAAGCGGCGGCGGCGGGGGAGGCTCGACGGCCGCCGAAACGGACGGCTGGAGCAACATCTCCTCCGAGGACGCCTCGCCGACGATCTCCATCTCGACGTCCTCGTCCTCGCCTTCCCACACCGCCGGCGCCTCGACCGCCGCCGCGGACGCTTCCAGCGGCGGCACGGGGATCGTACGGGCGGGCGGCTCGGCCACCGGCGGCCGCTCCGGCAGCTCCGTCGTCAGCGGCTCCTCGTCCTCGCCGGGAGCCGGCACGGGCCGCACGGCGGCCGGATGGCCCAGCCGCACCCGGTTCGTCCGCACCCGCTGCAGGAGCGCCTCGAGACGCGCCCGGCGCACGGCGACGTCGAGAATCATCGACCGCCCTCGCGCGCCGCGCGCGCCTCCTGGTACAGCCGCGTGGCGATCGTCTCGGGACCGACCCCGGCCGATCGAAGCTGCGTCGCGCGGCGGATCGCCGCCGGACTGGCCACCAGCAGGCAGCGCCCGTCCGGAGTCTCCATCGCCAGACACGAGGCGTCCTGGCCGAGGAACGTCGTGAATACCCCCGCGAACAGCGCCTCGAAGAACGCCGCCCCGTGCACCCCGGCGATCCAGTCGGCGTCGAGCCGCACGAGCAGCACTTCGCCGAAACTCTCGAGCACCGCGCGGCCGAGACCGTGGACGGCGAACAGACCGTTCAGCTCGTTGAGGAAGGTCTCCGGAGCGGCGGACAGCGGGTCGGCCCCGCCGCCCGACAGCCGATCGCGGACCCGCTTGCCGAGCCACTCGCCAAAGCCGCGGGCCAGCCGCTCCAGCGCGCCTCCGTCGGTCTCCCCCACCAGCCGCTCGAGCAGTTCCACCGGGAGGACCAGCACCCCGGTCCTCTCGGTGACGGCGCGCCCGCGCGCGAGATCGAACCTGAAGTATCCGGCCGGGTCGAAGCGGTCGTTCGACATGATCACCCTCGCTCCGCGAATACCACGAGCCGACGCGGAGGGTCAAGGAACTCGGCCGACCATACCACAAGCACCCCCACACGTCGCAGATGCACCCGCGTCCACCTTCCGCCCCCCATTCCTTCGTTGACTCGCCGGTGCCGTCCCGTAGAATCGCCCCTTGCCCCGGGGAGGGAGCGGACGTGTCGTTCGACCTGGGCAGTCCCACGGCCACCCTGCTGCTGCTCGGCGCCCTCGCGCTCGTCCCGTTCCTGCTCATGGTCCTCACCAGCTACGCCAAGATCTACATCGTCCTGGCCTTCGCCCGCACCGCCGTGGCCGCGCCTCAGGTCCCGCCCAACGTCGTGCTGGCGGGACTGGCGGTGCTGCTCAGCGTCTTCGTGATGGCGCCCGTGGCCCGCGAGGCGCATGCGCGGGTCGCCCCCGAGCTGTCCGCGACGACGGCGACAGGCGAGACCACCGCGGAGCAGGACCTCGAACGGATCGGCCGCATCGCCGCGGGCGTCGCGGCGCCGCTGCGCGGCTTCCTCGAACGCAACACCGAGCCCGAGGCGCGGCGGCTGTTCGAAGGGTTGGCGCTGCGCAAGGGGATCGATGCCCGCGCCGACGGGCCCGCCCGCCTGCTGGTCCTCGCGCCGGCGTTCGTCGTCACGGAATTGCAGGAGGCGTTCCTCGCGGCCTTCCTGCTCTTCCTGCCTTTCCTCGTGGTCGATTTGGTGGTATCGAACATCCTGCTCGCGCTGGGCATGCACATGCTGTCGCCGACCACCATCTCGCTGCCGTTCAAGCTGCTGCTGTTCGTGGCCGTCGACGGCTGGGAACTGCTCGGGCGCGGGCTGACGCTGGGATACGCGTAGGCGCGGAGGCTGCTCGACGTGACCTCGTTCCGCTCGTTCCTCGCCCGGGAGCGCCTGGTGCCCGTCGAACAGCTCGACCGGGCCCTGCAGCGCCAGATCCTCTACGGCGAGGACCTGGCCGTGAACTTGCTCGAAATGGGCGCGGTCGGGGAAGAGGAGCTGGCCCAGTTCCTCGGCATGTTCCACCGGCTCCCGATCGTCACCCGCTCGGACCTCGAATCGGTCCCGGCGCCGATTCTCGCCCGCCTCCCGGCGGCCCTCGCGCTGCGTCACCGCGTCTGCCCGGTGGCGCTGGCGGACGAGACGATGGTCGTCGCCGCCGCCCGCCAGCTCGACCGCAGCACGATCGAAGAACTGCGCCGGGCCTCCGGAACCAACGTGTCGCTCGCCGTCGCCACCCCCGTGTCGCTCGCCCTCGCCCTGCACCTGCACTACGGCGCCGAGATGCCGGCGCGCTTCCGGCGTCTCCTGGACCGCCAGGCCAAGCCCGGCTCGGCCCCGGCGCAGTCCACCGGGACGGCGCCGCCGCCGGGCCCCGGAACGCCGCCGGACGAGGAGCCCGTGCGCCCGCGGCGTCCGTCCGGCGTGATCGTGCTCCCGGACGACCTGCCGCCCTCGGAACAGCCCGCGCAGCCGACCGGACCGCTCGAAACGCCCTCGACCCCCGAGGCCTCGATGCCGCCGCCCGCCCCGCCTCCCGCCGAGGCGGCCCCCCCGGAACCTCCGGCGGAGGAGGCCGCGGCGCCGTCGGTCGCCGAGGAGGTCCTCCGGGGCGTCAGCCTGTCGCACGACAACCCCGCCGACCGCCTGCTGGAAATGGTCCTCGGCCCGCCGTCGCAACCGCCGCCACCGCCGGCCGCCGCCGCCGCCACGGACCGCGCCGCGGCGGACGTCGTCACCGAGCCCGGGGTGCCGCCGCCGGCCCTGCCGCCCGCAGACGTGCCGGGAGGGGTCACCGCGCCGCTGCCGCGCGTCGCGCCGATGCCGGGCGTCTCGCCCCCGCTGCCGCCGCCGCCCGGCGCCGAGGAAGAGCCCGCGGCGGCCGTCCTGCGCGTGCCGTCGGTGATGCTGGGCACCGCGGAGGAAGAGCCGCCGCCCGAACGACGCTCCCGGCCGGGAACCGTCCCGCCGGCGGTGGAAGCGATCCTGCAGTCCGCCCCCGTCGCCCCCGGACCCCGCGGCAACCTCGTCGGCCGGATCCAGAAGCTCGACGCCCTCGGCACCCCGACCGAGGTGCTGCGCTACGCGTTCCAGCTCTTCTCCGCCGCGTTCCGCGTCGGCATGCTGTTCGACACGACGTCGCGCCACCCGCGCCTGCGCGACGCGTTCGGCGTCCGGACGGGCGCCGCGGAGTATCGCGGGCGCGAACTGCCGGAGGAAGTGATCCCCTCGCCCGTGCGCAACGCGGCCCAGCCGCTGCTCGCGCCCCTGGAAACCGACGGCGCGATGGCACGCCTGCTGCGCGAGCTGTTCGGCGAACCGCCCGTCAACGGCCTGTTCCTGCCGATCACCGTCGGGCCGCGCGTCGTCGCCGTCCTGTACGGCGACAACCGCGACGCGGCCACGTCCTTCGACAGCGTGCGCGACCTGTTCCACCTGGCCTGGGCCGCCGGCACGCGGCTCGGCGAACTGGTCCGTCGCCGGCGCCGCGTCGGACCCGCGGAGGCCGCCGCCGAGGTCGAGGACACCGAGCGCGGGGTGCCGCCCGTTCCGACCACGACCTGACCCGCCGCGACAGGCCGCCACCCGGACCCCGGACCGGAGACGGATCGCGCGAACCGGCCCTGGCCGCCCGCCGGAAGCCACGCTATGCTGCCCGACGATGCGGCACGCGGCTCCCCTCGCACTCCTCTGGCTCGCCGCCGCCTGCGGCACCGCCCCCGGCTCCGCCGGCGACGGCGCGGACGCCGCGGACGCCGCGGAAGCCTCGCCGGACGCCGGGGCGGAGACGGAGGACGACGGGGCGGAGACGGAGGACGACGGCGGAACATCGGGCGACACGCCCGGCGACGACGCGGCGCCCGAAATCACGACGTGGGACGGAGACGTCCCCGAACTCCCGCGCCTGGACAAGGCCGAACACCTCGCGTCGTGCATGCGCACCCGCGCCTGCTTCCCCGAGAACCCGCAGCAGCTCGCCACCTGCACCTCCGCCTTCGCCCACGTCAGCGGACGCGAGGTCGGCTTCACGCTGGCCGAGGTCGCCCGCTGCGTCAACGCCGCCGGCGCCGACTGCACCGCCGTCCGCGCCTGCCTCACCAACGGCGAACCGCCCACGCCGTGCGTGCCGCTCTCCACGCCCGACCGCTGCGACGGCACCGTGCTGCGCCAGTGCTCCCGCGCCAGCGCCCTCGACTTCGTCTTCGACTGCGCCCGGATCGGCCTGGGCTGCCACCTGGACGCGGAAGGCACCGCGGTCTGCGGCCTCGGCACCTGCGACCCCGCGGCGTTCCGCTGGAGCTGCCGCGGCGACACCGTCGTCGCCTGCGACCTGGGCGTGATCACCCTCGCCCAGTGCGACGTCGCCGGACTGCGCTGCGTGGAGGACGAGACCGGCGGGCGTTGCGCCGGCGGCGGCGCCCCCTGCACCGAAACCTCCGACCCGCGCCGCTGCGAGGGCTCGCGCATCCGCGGCTGCATCGCCGGCTCCTCGGCGGACATCGATTGCAACGCCGTCGTGCCCCGCTGGACCTGCGGCGACGCCGGCGGCGTCGCCGGCTGCGTCGCGCCGGGCGACGAATGCAGCGCGCTGCCGCTGTTCGGCAGCGACATCGACGAGTCGTGCGACGGAGAGGCCGTCGTGTCGTGCCTCGACGGCTGGGTCGAATCGCTGTCCTGCGCCGCCCTGGGGCTGGGACCGTGCACCGTCCTCCCCTCCGGTCGCGCCGCACGCTGCACGGTGCCGTAGGAACGCCATGCCGAAATGCCAGGGACCGCCGCCTCGCCAGCCCCCCGGAACGGGCGGGACGTCCGCACCCCGCCCGCCGCCGCGACCCCGCGCGGCGGCCACCGGCGGCGCACCCCGGCGAGGAAAACGATGAGAGACCGCGACATCGATTGGATGCTCGGTCGCGTGCGGCGCCACCTCGGCGCCGGCGCGCGCGGCATGGTCGAACGGGTGTCGCGCAACCCGTTCGAGGTGCTCGTCGCGACGCTGCTGTCCCTCCGGACGAAGGACGAGACGACGGAACCCGCCGCGGCACGGCTGCTGGCGGAGGCGCCCGACCCCGCGGCGCTGCTCCGCCTCCCCGTCGCGCGCATCGCCCGCCGGATCTACCCCGTCGGCTTCTACCGCCGGAAGGCGCGACAACTGCGCGAAGTGTCCCGCCGCCTGATCGAACGGCACGGCGGACGCGTGCCCGACGACCTCGACGCCCTGCTCGCGCTGCCGGGCGTGGGCCGCAAGACGGCCAACCTCGTCCTCTCCGCCGGCTTCGGCCTGCCGGCCATCTGCGTGGACACCCACGTCCATCGCATCACCAACCGCTGGGGCTACGTCTCGACGCGCCACCCGGACGAGACGGAACGGGTCCTGCGGGCGAAGCTGCCGGCACGCCACTGGTCGTCGATCAATCGCCTGCTGGTCCTGTTCGGCAAGTCGGTGTGCCAGCCCGTCTCCCCGCGCTGCTCGACCTGCCCGGTGGCGTCGCGCTGCGACCGGGTCGGCGTGGACCGACACCGTTGACGACCGGCGGCGTCCGTGGGAGATTGCCCGGGTTCCGCTGCGCGGTGGAGGTGCAAGGCATGCTGAAGTTCGAGGTGGTCCATGGTCCGCTGCTCGACGGCTCGGCCGACCTGCTCGCCGTGGCGGTCTCCGGCCGCCCCGATCCCCGCGACCCGGTGCTGGGCCCCCTGGCCAAGACCCTCGGCGTGGACCTCGTCGCCCTGGCCGACGAAGAACTGTTCGAGGGCAAGGCGGACCAGCAACTGGCGCTCAGCGGCCGGGATCGCCTGCCCGCCCGCCGGATCCTGCTGGTCGGGACCGACCCGACGGCGCCCGCCTACCTGCGCGCCCGCACCTTCGCGGTGGCGGCCGTCCGTCACGCGCTCGCCCTGAACCTGCGCCGCGTGGCCCTGGCCTGGTCCGACCTGGCAGGATTGGAGTCCGCCGCCTGGATCGAAGCGGCGGTGGTCGGCGCCGAGACCGGCGCCTACCGGTTCGTCGAATACCTGACGGAAGACCGCCGGCCGAAGAACACCGTGACCTCCGTCGTGCTCTGCACCCCGCCCGGCCGCCGACCGCCGCCGACCGCACGGATCGACGAGGCGCTGGCGCGGGCCGGCGCCCTGGCCCAGGCGCTCCAACTCGCCCGCGACCTGGTCAACGAACCGCCGAACGTCCTGACCCCCGCCGAACTGGCGCGCCGGGCGCAGGCCACCGCCAAGCGCGTCGGACTCCGGATCGAGGTCTGGGACGGACCGGAAATCGCCAGGCGCGGGCTCAACCTGCTGTGCGCCGTCCAGCGCGGCGCGGAAAACGCCGCCCGCTTCATCCGCATCGATTACCGGCCGCCGAAGCCGAGCCGGCGACGGGTGGTCCTGGTGGGCAAGGGTCTGACCTTCGACTCGGGCGGACTGTGCCTCAAGCCGCCCAAGAGCATGCAGGACATGAAGTGCGACATGTCCGGCGGCGCCCTCGTCCTGGCGACGATGCTGGCCTGCGCCCTCCGCAAGCCGAAGGTCGAGGTGATCGCCCTGATCCCCTGCACCGAGAACATGCCCGGCGGCGGCGCGATGCGCACCGGCGACGTCGTCCGCTCCTACTCCGGCAAGACCGTCGAGATCATCAACACCGACGCCGAAGGCCGCCTGATCCTCGCCGACGCCCTCGCCTACGCCCTCGAACTCGAACCCTCCGTGCTCATCGACCACGCCACCCTCACCGGCGCCTGCATGGTCGCCCTCGGCCCCCACGCCGCCGGACTGTTCTCCAACAACGACGCCGAAGCCGCCCGGCTGCTGCGCGCCGCGCAGTTCACCGGCGAACAGTACTGGCGCCTGCCCCTCGCCGAGGACCTCAAGGACCTGCTGCGCAGCGAGGTCGCCGACCTGCGCAACGTCGGCGAACAGTACGGCGGGGCGATCACCGCCGCCCTCTTCCTCCGCAACTTCGTCGGGTCCGTCCCGTGGATCCACGTCGATATCGCGGGACCGGCCTGGGCCGAGAAGGCGACGGGCTACGCACCGCGCGGCGGCACCGGCTTCGGCCTCCCGACCCTGCTCCGCTTCCTCGAAGCCTGAACCGCGACCGCACCGCCCCCCGCACCGGAGCCGCCCGCTACTCCCCCAGCGCCGTGATCGACAGGTCGTCGAACGTCACCGGCACCGACCAGTCGTTGAACGCGAAGTGCGTCCGCCCCGGCCCGCACAGCGGCGCCGGATCCTCCGCCTGCAGGAACGGCTCTCCGTCGACCGACCAGTCGATCGCCCCGCCGCGGATGCGGACCACGAACCGGTAGGTCCGCCCCGGCTCCACCCGGCGCGCCTCGTCGGTCACCAGCCGCGCCCGGTGCTCGTCCTGCCGTACGATCGTGCTCACGCTGTTCCGCCAGCCGCCGAAGATGAACACGTAGCCCGTCGCCGTGTAGCTGGCCTGCTGCGCGAACGAACGGCCGTCGCCGAAAATCTCGAACTTGATGTCGCCGTCGGGCGAGTCCGACCGCGCCGAGAACTCGACCTGCACGTTGCACGGCAGCGGCGTCGCCAGCCACAACGGGTGGTTCTTCGCCCCCCGCACGTGCAACGCCCCGTCCCGTACCTCGTAGAACGGTCCCGTCGCGGTCCAGACCGCCGGGTCGAGCCGTCCCGCCGAAAAATCGTCGGCAAAGACCACCGTCCCGGCCGCCAACACCGGAGGCGGCGGACCCGCCGGCGCCGCCCGCGGCTCGTCGCCCCGACCGTCGTACCGCCCGGCCGGACGCTTGGGGTCGCAGCCGACGACCGCCAACACCAGGCACGACCACGGCAACACCCCCCGCACCCGCAACCCCGCATGCACCGGATCCGTCATGGGCCGATTCGGCCATCGCGACCGGCGCACGTCAAGCCGCCCCGCGCTGCGCGGGTCGGCGTTCGCCGGGGCCCGGTGTCCAGCCCGCACGCCGTCGCGCTCGCGAGCAACAGGACGCACCACGAACGACGGATGCCCATGGAGCGGACCGTTGCACGGAGCGGCGCCGCCGTCCAGCCGGACCGCGGCGCTCCGAGACGCAACTACAGGCGGGTCGCGTCGACGGTCAGGGTGTACGGACCGCTGCCGGTCCAGTAACCGTCCACGATGATCGTGTACGTGCCCGGCTCGAGCACCGGCGCCGGCTCCCAGGTCCCGCCCGGGATGCACGAACGCGCGGTGGTGCCGCAGTCGTCGTTGCAGGCGATTTCGGAGGACGGAACGTCGCAGATCGAGCGCAGATGCAGGGCGCCGTCGTAGCCGGTGAAGTCGACCGTGATCCGGACTTCCGAGCGTGCCGGAATCACGAGCGGATGGGCCATGTCCGGGGCCGTGCTCCCCGGCAGGCAGCCGGGCGTGAAGTCGTCGCTGCCCCCCGCCGTCGTCCCTGTCCGCGTCGCGCGGAACGTGGACCCCGCCGTGTAGTCGACCGTGATCGCCCCCGCGCCGTCGCAGGCGCTGGTCGGCGCCCCGAACGCGGCATCGAGCGTGAACGACGTCTCGGAGGAGGTGTCGACCAGGACCCAGTAGTCCCCGGCCGGCAGACTGCGATTGTGCAACGCCGGGCTGCGCCCGTTCGTGCAGCGCACCGAACTGCCGCCGCCGCAGGCCCCCATCCGCAGGTCGAGGTACGCGTCGGGGGAGGAAAGGCCGCCGAGCGACAGATCGACCGACTGCGGGGCATCGAGGTGGAACCGGTACACGGCGTCCACGTACGTCATCCCGAGACCGCACCCCGGCTCGTAGTCGTCGCCGCAGGCCAGCGTCGTGCCGGTGAATCGGCCGCCGGCCGAGATGTCCGCGGCATCGACGCACGTGTCGCCCGGCGGCACCGGCGTCGGCGGGCCGAAGCCGGCCTCGAGCAGGAACCGCGCGCTGGAACTCGCCGCGTCCCCGCTGACGATGACGTAGTACGTCCCGGCCGGCAGCGACCGCCGGATCAGCTCCGCCGGATTGCCCGACCGGCAGCCGATCTCGGAGGCGCCGGACGGACAGTCGGTGCGCAGCGCGATCACGTACCGCGCGTCCACCCCCAGCGGCGTGACCCGCAGCGTCACGTCCTGCGGCTCCGTCGTCGTGAACCGGTAGACCACGTCGGCGAACGGGTCCCTCGAACAGCTCGGCGGATAGTCCCGGTACGTGTCGGCCACCGACCCGATGAACCAGCCCCCGCCGGAGATGTCGATCGCCCCGCCGCAGCGGTCGTTGCCCGGCGGGAAAATCGGCGGCTCGAACCGCACCCGCAGCGTGAAGTCGCTCTCCACGTTCGAATCGACCGCGATGTAGTAGGTGCCGGCGTCGAGGAAGTTGCGGGCGATCGACGGCCGCGTCCCGGACCAGTAGTCCCCGCTCGCGCAGGCCAGCTCCGTCGCCGCGTCGCCGCAAGTCGTCATCAACGCCAGATAGCTGTACGTGTCCCAATCGGTCAGCGCCAGATCGAGATTGATCGTGACCTTCTTCGGCTCCGTCAGCACGAGGCGATAGAACACGTCGGCGTGCGCGGCGCCGCCGGAGCAGGTCGGCGAGTAGTGGTTGCTGGTGTCGAGCAGCGAACCCGGCACGGACCCGCCCGCCGCGGGAATGTCCGTTGCCCCGCTGCACACGTCGTTCGGCGGAATCGGCGTCGGACCGTCCGTCGCGTACTCGATGCTGAAGTCGACCGAGTTGCCGTCGACCACGACCCAGTAGCTGCCCGGGGGAAGCGAATTGCGGCGGATCACCACCGGGCTGCCGTACGCGCAGCGCATCGAACTGCTGCCGTCGCCGCAGCGCGTCTCGAAATCGACGTACGGCGCCCCGCCGCCCAGCGACGTCACCGTGACGATCACGTCCCGCGTCTCCGCCAGATCGATCCGGAAGACGACGTCCGGGCTCACGTCCCACGAGCAGGGCACGCTGTAGTCGTTCACCGTCCCGCGCGTCGAGGAGTTGACGCGGACGCCCTCGGAGAGGACCTGGGCCCCCGAGCACGAATCGTTGGCCGGACGGCAGGTGGAATCGGCGAAGTCCGCCAGGGTGTCGCAGTCGTTGTCGCGGATGTCGTCGCAGACCTCCTCGACGCCGGGATGGATCGCCGGGTCGGCGTCGTTGCAGTCGTCCCCGCCGCATACCTCGGCGCCGAACCGCGCGTTGGTCACGTAGGTGTCGCCGTCGAGGTCGCGGGGGTCGTGGACGCACCCGCCCCGCTCCTCGATGCAGTTGTCGATCGTGCAGGCCGAGGCGTCCCGACAGTCGGGCCGCGGTCCGGCCGCGCACCCCGACGCCGGCAGACACTGCTCCTCGCCGTTGCACACCACCCCGTCCTGGCACACCGAGTGGTCCGGGGTGTGGTTGCAGCGGTCGAGATCCTCGTCGCACGAGTCGACGGTGCACTCGATGCCGTCGTCGCACCGGCCCTCCTCGTCGCAGAAGCCCGGGATCCCGCCCTCGGTCTCCGTGCGGTCCGCAACCTCGCCGTCCGTCTCGGGCTCCGCGTCGCCGTCCGCGTCGACGCCCCCGTCGGTCTCGCCCGGCACATCGCCCCCGCCGTCGTCCTCGGTCGCGGTGTCGTCGTCGCCGCAGGAAAAGGTCGCCGCGGCGAGCAGCGCCAGCAGAACCGCCCCGAACCTCGCCTCGCTTCTCGACATCATCGCCTACCCTCCGCACGCCGGCCCGGACCCGCGGCCCACCGGCACCGCCGGAAACCAAGCACGGAACCGGGCCGCGCGCAAGCCGACCCCCCGACCCCGCCCACGACCCGCACAGCCTACCCCAGGTGCCTGCGGATCGCCTCGACCACCTCCAGCCGGTCGAACAGCCGCTCGACGTAGTCCAACCGGTCGGTCTCGATCACCACGGTGGGCGACAGGTCGTACCGCGCGAACCACTCCTCGTACAGCCGCTCGAGCGACGCCAGGTACCTGCGCGGGATCGCCTGCTCGAACTCCCGCCCCCGCTGGCGGATGCGCCGCACCAGCGTCTTCAGCGGGCAGCGCAGGTAGATCATCAGGTCGGGCGGACGGATCTCCGCGCACAGCGTGCGGTAGAAGTCCTGGTACATCGCCCAGTCCCGGTCGTCGAGGAACCCGCTGCGGTGCAGATGCCCCGCGAACACCTCGGCATCCTCGTAGATCGTCCGGTCCTGGACCACCGGTCGCGGATCGCGGGCCGCGCTGCGCTCCATCTCGCGATGAATCCGGAACCGCCGCACCAGGAAGAACAACTGCGAGTGCAGCGCCCAGCGCTTCATCTCGCCGTAGAAGTCGGCCAGATACGGGTTCTGCTCGTTCGGCTCGAAGAACGGCACCATGTCGAACTGCTGCCGCAGCCACTCGACCAGGCTCGACTTGCCCGAACCCATGTTGCCGGCAACCGCGACGTAGCGCGGACGCGGCGCGACGCCCCCCGCCGGAGCGCCGCCGGTCACGCCCCCCCCGCGGCGCGCGGCAGCGGCGTCCCGGGCAGCAGCCGGTCGAGACGCACCGCCTCCGCCACCGTCCGCCCGAGCAGCTCGACCTTCTCCGCCTCCCCGGCGGTCAGCAGCGGTTCGAGGTCATCGACCTGCTTGGCCGCCTGGAACGTGTCCTGCGACACCAGCACCAGCGGCACCCCCCGCTCCGCCGCCCGCGCGACGATGTTCGCCGGCGGCATCACGTTGTTCGTCAGCACGACGCAGGCCGTGTCGCCCTCCAGCGCGGCGAGGACCATGTCGCTGCGGTCGCCCGAGGTCAGGATCAGCTTGCCCGGATGCCGGAACAACGGGCTGCGGAACGCCACGTCGGCCGACATCGCGCCGATGAACACGTTCTGCACCGGCCGGCCCAACGCCTCGTCGCCCGTCAGCACCTTCCCGAACAGCCGCTCGACGACGAACGCCACCGACGGCCGCGTCAACGGCTCGTGGAACGGCACGACGCCGAGCACCGGCAGGCCCAGCCGCTCGAGCTCCGGAGCGTGCGCGGTGCGGAAGTTCTCGACGTCCCGCATCTTGTTCGCCACCACCCCGGCCAGCTCGACGCCCCGCAGATCGAGACGGCGGCGCACGAAGGCCAGCTCGTCCATCACCTGGTTCTCCGAACCGGCCGCGACGAGAAGCAGCCGGGCGGCGAGGTCGCGGGCCAGCGAGACGGCGTCGAGGCCGACCGAGGCGCCGCAGGCCAGGTCGGCACCCGCCTCCACCAGCAGCGGGCCGGAATCGCCCTGCGGCACCATCTCGCGCAGCCGCGCCGCCCGCGTCTCGTCGTCGTACATGTAGCGCAGTTTCACGTGCTCGAAACCCAGCGTCGCCTCCTCGGGACGGTCGGAGAGACCGAACAGCGCGGCGAGCAGCGCCGCGTCGTGGTCGCGCGCCACCTTGCGGCGATAGACCAGCCGATCGCCGAACGGCTTGCGGTACACCAGCTTGCCGCCCAGCGCCCGAGCGATCCCGACCAGCAGGCTCGTCTTGCCGGCCCCCCGGGACGTCGACCCGACCACCAGCCTATCCATGACCGCCACCTCCCTGACCTTCGGCGAGCAGGATGCGGGCATCGACCGCGCGCGCGCCGCGACCCTGCTCGTACACCACCAGCGGATTGATCTCGATGTCCGACACCTCGGGACAGCGTTGCAGGATCGCCCCGACCCGCAGAATCGTCTCGACCACGATCCCCGTGTCCTTGCGCCGCTCGCCCCGCACCCCGAGCAGCAACGGGTAGGACTTGATCTGCTCGATCATCGCCCCCGCCTCGCGCCGGTCCAGCGGCAGCGCCCGGAACACCACGTCCTTCATCACCTCGACGTAGATCCCCCCCAGGCCGAACATCACCACCGGCCCGAAGCTCGCGTCCCGCCGCGCCCCGACGATCGTTTCGACCCCCTTGGCCACCATCTCGCACACCTCGACACCGTCGATCCGCGCCCCCGGAACCCGCGCCCGGCAGTTGTGCAGGATCGCCTCGTAGGCGTCGAGCACCTCCTGGCGGTCGTCCAGGTCGAGCGCGACGCCGCCGGCGTCGCTCTTGTGCAGGATGTCGCGCGAGACGACCTTCAACACCACCGGATAGCCGATCGCCTCGGCCGCCCGCACCGCCTCGTCCATGCTCCGGCAGACCCGCACCTGCGGCCGCGGGATCCCCGCCGCCTCCAGCACCACCTGCGCCTCGGAGGCCAGCAGGAACCGCCGCCCGTCCGCCCGCGCCGCCGCCGCCACGGCGTCGATCCGCCCGGCGTCGATCGATACCTCGTCCGGCGGCCGCAACCCCAACTGCGACCAGCGCCGGAAACGGTACAGCGCGGCCAGCGTCTGCACCGCCTCGTACGGGTCGGTGAACGCCGACGAACCGCCCTGCTTGAGCGCCTCCACCTGCGCCTCGATCGTCGCCCCGCCGAACATGCCGAAAACCATCGGCTTGCCCGCCGCCCGCAACTCCCGCTCGGCCTCCTGCAGCATCGGCACGATCCGCGAGACATCGACCATCGCCGTCTCGCACAGCAGCGCGATCACCGCGTGGATCGCCGGATTCCGCGCGGCAGCCGCGAAACACGCCCCGTACTCCTTCTCCCCGGCCTGCCCGGTGACGTCGATCGGGTTCTTCGTCGACCCGAACGAGGGGACGGCGGCGGCAAACGTCTCGCGCAGCGCCTGCTGGTCGTCGTACAACGCCACCCCGTACTGCTCGCAGGCGTCGGTGGCCATCACGCCGACCCCACCGCCGTTGGTCACGATCACCGCGTTCTCGCCCCCGAGCGGCGGGGCGGCGCCGAACAGCTTGCACCAGGCGAAGGCGTCCCGGACCGTGTCCGCCCGCAACACGTGGCACTGCCGCATCACGTCGTCGAAGATCGCGTCGGACCCGGCGAGCGACCCGGTGTGCGAGGCCGCGGCGACCGCGCCGCGACTCGAACGGCCCGACTTGATCACGATCACCGGCTTGCGCGACGTCGTCGCCCGCAACGCCTCGACCAGCCGCCCCCCGTTCCGCACCCCCTCGATGTACATCAGGATCACCTTCGTCCGCTCCTGCTCGCGGAAGTACGCCAGCAGGTCCGCCTCGTCGACGTCCGCCTTGTTGCCGACCGAGACGATCGCGGACAACCCGATCCGCTCGACCGCCGTCTTGCCGATCATCGCCACCCCGAGCGCCCCGCTCTGGGTGATGATCGCCACGCCCCCGGGCTGGATCCCACGCGGACCGAAGGTCGCGTTGAGTCGGGCCGCCGCCGAGTACAACCCGAAGATGTTCGGCCCGACCACCCGCATCCCGTGGTCCCGCGCGAACGACACGATCCGCCGCTCCTCGGCGACGTTGCCCACCTCGGAAAACCCCGAGGTGATGATCAGCAGGTGCCGGACCCCCTTCCGCGCGCAGGCCTCCACCGCCTCGAACACCCGCTCGGCCGGAATCGCGATCGCCGCCACGTCCACCGGACCGTCGATCTCGTCGACCGACCGCAACGCCGGCAGACCCAGCACCTCCCCCCCCTTGGGGTTGATCGGATACACCCGCCCGCCATAGCCGCTGTCCAGGATCCGATCGACCAGCTTGTGCCCGACCTTGTCCGGATGCGGCGACGCGCCCACCACCGCCACCCCCCGCGGCTCGAACAACGACGAAATCTCCGGCAACGCGCTCACGACCGGCCTCCGAACGACATGCGCAGCTCCCAGACCCCGCCGTCATTCCGCCGCTCCATGTCGAATCCCATCTTCTCCAGCAGGTGCAGCATCGGACGGTTCTCCACGAGCACCTCCGCGGTGAACCCGAGCAGACCCTCGCGCTTGGCCAGGTAGGTGAGGAAGTTGATCAGTTCCCAGCCGATCCCCTTGTTCTGGAACTCGTCGAGCACCGCGAACGCGAGCTCCGCGGTGTGCGCCGCCTCGTTGATCGCGTACTGCCCCATCCCGACCACCCGCTCGTGGCCGACGTCGCCGACGACCGCCAGGATCACCATCTCCTTCGTGTAGTCGATCACCACGAAGTCCTGGAGCCGCTCGTGCGGCATGTCCCAGCGCTCGGACATGAAGCGGCGCTGCATCGAACGCTGCGACAGGGAATAGAAGAAATCCTTGAGCAGCGGCTCGTCGGAGATCTTGACCGGACGCAACAGCACCGACAGCCCCGTGCGCGTGGTGCGACGCGTCTCCAGATGCTCCGGATACTCGCCGTGCTTGCCGGGAATGAACGCCTGATCGCGGTAGATCAACCGGTGCTGCCGGGCGGCCTCCACCAGCGCCGGCCGGAACTTCGGATGCGCGATCGCGATCAGCGACATCGCCCGCTCGCGGATGTTCTTGCCGTGCAGGTGCGCGATGCCGTACTCCGTGATCACGTACTGCACGTCGCCCCGGATCAGCGTCGCCCCCGCCCCCTCCTGCAGGAACGGCGCAATGCGCGAGATCGTGCCGTTCTCGGCCGTCGAGGGCAGCGCGACGATCGTCTTGCCGCCGCGCGACAGCACCGCACCCCGCATGAAGTCCGCATGCCCGCCGATCCCGCTCCAGAACGTGTGCCCCACCGACTCCGCCGTCGTCTGCCCCGTCAGATCGACCTCCAGCGCCGAGTTGATCGCCGTCATCCGCTCCTGCGCCGAAATGATCCGCGGGTCGTTCGTGTAGTCCACCGTGCGGAACTCGATCGCCGGATTGTCGTGCAGGAACTCGTAGGTCGACGGCTTGCCCATGCAGAACGAAGCCACCGTCTTGCCGCGGTCCAGCGTCTTGCGCGAATTGTCGACGACCCCCAGCTTCATCAGCTCGACGAGGCCGTCGCTGAGCAGCTCGGAGTGCACCCCGAGGTGCTTCTTGCCCCGCAGCGCCGTCATCACCGCGTTCGGGATCGAACCGTACCCCACCTGGATCGTGTCGCCGTCCTCCACCAGCCGCGCCACGTGACGGCCGATCCGCTCCACCACGTCGTCCGGCGCCCGCGCCTCGAACTCCAGCAGCGGCTCCTCGTGGAACACCAGGTAGTCGATCTCCTCCACGTGCAGGAACGTGTCCCCGTGCACCCGCGGCATCCGCGGATTGACCTGCGCCACCACCAGCCGCGACGCCTCGACCGCCGCCTTCACGATGTCCACGCTGATCCCCAGGCTCACGTAGCCGTGATCGTCCGGCGGCGAAACCTGGATCATCGCCACATCGACCGGCTCGCGCCCGCTCCGCAACAGCTGGGGCACCTGCGAAAGGAAGATCGGCGTGTAGTCCGCCGCTCCCCGTCCGACGGCCTGGCGCGTGCTGTTCCCGATGAAAAACGAGTTCAACCGGAAGTTGTCCTTGAACCGCTCGTCGGCGTACGGCGCCACCCCCAACGTCCAGACGTGGATCACCTCCGCGTCGAGGAACGCCTTCGGGTGCGCCTCCACGTAGCGCATCAGCGCCTGCATCAGGTACTGCGGCTCGCCGCAGGCCGTCCCGACGAAAATCCGGTCCCCCGGGTGCACGTGCCCGAAAATCACCTCCTCGCCGGCGAATTTGCCGGGATACTTGCACCGGAGCGCCTCGATCCGGGCATCGCTCCAGTCGTGCTCGGCGCGGGCGGTCATCGCAGGACTCCTCGGCTCCCCGTCCCCCCTCGCGCATACTCCCAACCGCCCCCGCTTGCAAGCGGGTCCTCGCAACCCCGCCCCCTAACCCGCCGCCCCCGCCGTTGGCCTGCGGCCGCCGCCGCGCTATCCTGCGCCGCCATGACCCGGCACGCCAAACGCTACGCCTGCATCCACGGCCACTTCTACCAGCCGCCGCGCGAGAACCCGTGGCTCGATGCCGTCGAGGTCGAGGACTCGGCGGCGCCGTACCACGACTGGAACGAGCGGATCACCGCCGAATGCTACGCGGCCAACGCCGCCGCGCGCCTGCAGACCGCCGAAGGCCGCCTCACCGCCATCGTCCGCAACTACGACCACATCTCCTTCAACTTCGGCCCCACGCTGCTGGCCTGGATGGAACGCCACGACCCGGAAACCTACCGCGAGATTCTCGAGGCCGACCGCCAGAGCGCCCTGCGGCTCGGCGGACACGGCAACGCCCTCGCCCAGGCCTACAACCACGCCATCCTCCCCCTCGCCTCCCCCCGCGATCGCGCCACCCAGGTCCGCTGGGGCATCGCCGACTTCCGCCGCCGCTTCGGCCGCCCCCCCGAGGGACTCTGGCTGCCGGAAACGGCCGTCGATACCCCGACGCTGGAAACCCTGGCCGAACACGGCATCGCCTTCACCATCCTCGCCCCGCGCCAGGCCGCGGAAGTCGCACCGCTCGACCGCGACGACTGGACCCCCGTCGACGAACGCACGCTCGACACCACCCGCGCCTACCGCTGCGACCTCCCCTCCGGACGCTCGATCGCCCTCTTCTTCTACGACGGGCCGCTGGCGCGCGGGATCGCCTTCGAACGGCTGCTCGACGACGGCGAGACCTTCGCCCGCCGCCTCGCCGCGCTCGCGCCGCCCCCGGGCCCCGACGGCCCGCGGCTCGCCCACGTCGCCACGGACGGCGAGAGCTACGGCCACCACCATCGCTTCGGCGACATGGCGCTCGCCTACGCCCTCCGCCGCCTCCCCGACCTCGACGTCCAGCCGATCAACTGCGGCCGGTTCCTCGAACTCGCCCCGCCCCGGCTGCGGGTCCGGATCCGCGAACGCTCGAGCTGGTCGTGCGTCCACGGCGTCGAACGCTGGCGCGCGGACTGCGGCTGCCGCATCGGCGGCGGCCCGGGCTGGAACCAGGCCTGGCGCGCCGTCCTCCGCTCCGCCCTCGACGACCTCAAGCAACGGCTGGACGCGCTGTTCGAGACGCACGGCGGGCGCGTGCTCGCCGACCCCTGGGCCGCGCGCGACGCCTACATCGAGGTCGTGCTCGACCGCGCCCCCGCGACCGTCGACGCCTTCCTGGCCCGCCACGCCCGCGGACCGCTCGACCCCGCCGCCCGCACCGCCGCCCTGCGCGCCCTCGAGTCGCAACGCCACGGCCTGCTGATGTTCACGAGCTGCGGCTGGTTCTTCGACGACCTGGCCGGGCTCGAGGCGGTCCAGGTGCTCAAGTACGCCTGCCGGGCCGCGCGCCTGGCCGCCGACCTTTCCGGCGAGGACCTGGAGGGACCGCTGGTGCGCGCCCTGGCCGCCGCCCGCTGCAACGACCCCGCTGACTGGTCCGGCGCCGACCTGTACGAACGGCGCGTCCGGCCGCTCGCCACCGACCTCCGCCGCGTCGCCGCGCACCACGCCATCGCCGGAATGCTCGACGCCAACGGCGCCGGCGCCCGCGACGTCTACGCGTACACCGTGCGGACGCTCGAGCGTTCCGTTGCAGAGCACGCGGGGACGCGGCTGGGCATCGGTCGCTGCCGGGTCGTATCGCGGCACACGGAGGAGTCCGAGGAAGTCACGGTGGCGGTGCTGCACTTCGGCGGACACGACTTCCGCTGCTCGGTGGGACCGGCCGGCGATCCCGTGGAGTTCCGGGCGCTGCGCGACGAGCTGTTGGACATCTACGACCGTGGCTCGCTCTCCGACGTCGTCACCGCCCTCAACCGCCGCTTCGGCGAGGACGGCGCCTTCACGCTGCGCGACGCGTTCCTCGAAGAGCGCCGCCGGATCCTCGATCGCGTGGTCCGAGGAACGCTCGACGACCTGCGCGCGGCCCACCTGCGGTTCTACCGCGAGCACGGCCGGCTGCTGACCTACCTGGTCGGGTCGAACTACCCGCTGCCCGAGACGATGCGGCTGGCCGCCGCCTTCGGGCTGGCCTCCGAGGCCGAACGGCTCGTCGCGGCGCTGGGCGCGGCGGAACCGGCGGAACCCCCGGCGATCCCGGCGCTGGTCGAGGAGGCGGCGCGGCTGGCGGACCAGGCGCGCACCTGGCGCCTGCGCGCCGCCGAACCGCGGCTGCGGCACGCGCTCCACGACGCGCTGCTGGCCCAGCTCCGACGACTCGGCGACGCCCCCCGTCCCCCCACCCTCGCCGCACTCCACACCCTCCTCGATCTGGCCCGCGACCTGGGCGTCGAACTGGACCTGTGGCGCGTGCAGAGCGCCGCCTTCCGCGTCCTGACCGAGCCGACCTGGGCCTCGCGCCTCCCGCCGGACCCCGTGACGCGACGGGAGATGACCGCCGAGGCGCTGCGGCTCGCCGACCGCCTCCACTTCGAGCTCGGGCGCGTCAGCCGCGCCTGACCTCCCGCGGCGGAACCCGCCCGTACCGCGCGCGGCACACGGTGTGCACGCCGCCCCGCACCCGGTAGTCCAGCTCCAGCTCCATCCAGGCCGGCCGCACCGCCCGGACCAGGTCGCGCAGCATCCGGCGCGCCGCGTGCTCCTGGTAGATGCCGACGTTGCGGTAGCCGAGCAGGTAGTACTTGAACGAGCGCAGCTCGAGGATCCGCCGCCGCGGAACGTAACGGATGCGGACGCTGCCGAAGTCGGGCAGCCCGGACCACGGACAGACCGCCGTGAACTCGTCGGTGTCGATCTCGACCACCACCTCCCGCCCGGCCTCCTCGTCCGGAAACGTCTCGAGCAACCCCGGATCGATCGTCGCGGGGCCGAGCACGAGCAGCTTCGGAGAACGGCCGGAAGGAGTCGGATGGGACGGCTTCTTCTTCTGCGCCACGGCAGGTCACCTCCCGCCCCGCACTCTGGCACAGGACGGCCGCGACGAGGAAGCCGCGTCGTCCATCCCAAGTCCCGCCGTAACGATCGACATGATCGCCGGCTTGCCCTCGACGTGCCGCGTCCGCCAGCCGAGCCTTCCTTCACCAAGTCGGTGAGTTGCCGCTGTTGCAAATTGCCTGGACATGCTGCGCCAACGCAGAACAACCGGAACGCTACCGCGGGTTTTGGGTCCATCGCCTGGGGGGCTGCGGGTGGGCGACGCCCGGCGCGGGGGACACGAACCCGACAGGCAGTCGCCCGCCACCCGGGTCCAGCTTCCGGACGGGAAGTCGAAACGCCAGACGTCGTTGTGCCGGCCGCCGGAATCGATCCCGCCGAACAGGAACAGCCGCGAGCCGTCGGCCGACAGCACGATCGACGCCTCCGCCCGCGGCCTCAAGTCGTCGGCCCCGGCGTTCGCGATCCGGTACGACCGAGAGGCCACCTATTCGTACGCCTCCGGGAAGAGGACCCGAAGGTCGCAGCGGTGGATCTGCGTCGGGCTCTCGTCATCCGCCGGCGGCGCGCGGAAGTAGAGGTGGTTTCCCCACAGCTTGAGATCGCGCACCCAGCGCCTGGGCCGGTAGTCCCCGGTGTGTTCGAACAACTTGTACTCCCGCCTGACCCGACGGTTGAGCAGAACGATCTCGTTTCCGGAACAGGTCGCGCTTCGCGTGAGCACCCATGCCACCCACGGTCCGAAGACCGTTGGTTCGCATGCGCCGCAAGGGGTTCCGTCGCTGCAGGTGACCACGGGCGAGGCGTCCCAGGGGGCGCCGCCGGCAAGGTCGGCGCAGAAGATCCGATTCCCGGGCCCGGTGTCGATGGGACAGAACTCCGTGGTCTGCTCCCAGCAGACCGTGTCGCCCTGGATGACGGCGTTCCACTGGCACGGCGCCGTCTCCCCGAACTCCCGTACCCCCGGCCTCGTCACGTCCACCAGATGCAGATGCCACGACCCGCCCGCCACCAGCCCCGTGTTCCCCCACATCGATCCGGACCAGACGCACCGGCCGAATGGAAGATCCCCGGACGACAGGTCCAGCACCCCACCCGTCCCGAGGTCCACCGACACGATGTCGAACTGGCAGCGGGATTCTCGAAGACGATCCCGAGAACCCAGAACCATGTCGCCCCATCCGTCGAGCGGATAGATGGTGCCTCGGCTGTCCGCAATGTCGGGATTGTATTGCCCGACCAGCAACGTCTTCCGTCGCCGAGCCGGTTCGTACGTCACAAGGACGGTGCTGTACCCCTCCGCTTCCGTGCTCCAACTCCTCTCCAACATGTAAAGGCCCCGCATCGCCACCGGCCAAGCGTCAAAGACGAATTCGCCCTCGCCTTCGCCACGACTCTCGCGAGCCTGGATTGTCGACTCCGACCGGCAGTCAGCGTCCACCACGGCCACTCCATCTCCGATCACCAGGAGCACGCCGTCCCAGACGTCATAGGAGTCCGACCCTGCGGTCGCAGCAGCGACAATGTCCAGGTACGTCACCTGCTCGCACCCGGGGGCCACCTCGCGCCACAGCGGGCGCAGGTCCCGGTAGATCGGATTCACGCACCACTCCTCGCCCACCGACCGTTCCCAGATCGGCGTCTCCGACCCCGGCGTCTCGCACTCGGGCCGAGGCGCCGGCGGCGTGCAGTCGTGCTCCGCCGCGTATTCCGCGTAGTCCAGATCCCCGTCCCACGGCGCGATGTACCGCTCCCCGCCGTCGTCGAGGTCGCCGTCGACCGCCTCCGCAGCGTCCGCCTCCTCGAACCTGTCCTCTCCCGTGTCCGCGGCGTCGGCGCGGTCCGTCACGTCTTCCGCGGCGTCGACGATGTCATCGGTTCGATCCTCGCCGGCGTCCGCGTCCCGACCCGGGCTGCCGTTCCCGCAGTCGCAGGCCAACACGCCGGCCGCCATCACCGCAACCACCCCGACGAACCGTCCGCCCACGACCGCTTCCCTCCTCCGGCTTCGCCTACTCAAGCGTCGCCACCTCCATCCCCCCCGGCGTCCGCCGGAACACCCGCGAGCCGTGCTGCACCGCATTGTCCACCGCGCTCTCCAGCTCGAACGACCCGACCTCCCTCAGCGTAGCACCCCGAACCGACACCACCACGCCGCCGCGGTCCGTGCCGTCCACGGCGTAGACGAGACCGCCCTCCTCGCGAAGTCCCAACGCCGGTCGAGTCAGCACCACCGACACCGCCTCGCCCGACGCCTGCCCGTCCGACACGTCCAGCGCCGCGAGGTCGCGACCATCGGCAAGCAACAGGCGCGCGCCGTCGAACAAGGCCGTCCGCCGCGGCCACCACCACGGCGGCGACGCCAGCCGTACGAGATCCGGGACCGGCCACTCCGGGTCGAGCAGCCACACCCCGGGCAGCGCCCGAATCAGAAGATGCCGGCCCAGTTCCACCGGCGACTCCGGCGCCGAGATGTCGTACACCCGGAACGAGTACGGCCCGATCGCCACCAGCCGGTTGCCCGACGCGACCACCTCCTCCAGGCCGACCGGAACGGAGGTTTCCCAGACCCGACGTGGCCGGCGACCTTCCAGCCCAAAGAACACCTCCAGTCCGTCGTCTGTCGCGACATAGAGCACCCCCTGGTGCAGCAACAGGTCTCGTCCCCGGCCCCGCAGCAGCGCGGGCACCTCGGGACGGTAGCGCCCCCGACCGTCCGGCGCGTACACGGCGAGCTGACGCCGGTGCAACGCGTACAGCGTGCCGTCCTCCCCCACCGCGAAGCGGGCGTCCCGCAGCGACGGAAGCCGATCCACGTCCGCCCACGCAGGGCCGCGCTCGGCCTCGCAAACCGTCGCACCGGCCGCGAAGTCGCAGACCGTCCGGCCCACCGGCGCCCACCACGTCGCCGTCGCCCGGCAGAGCCGCCCGTACAGTTCGTCCGCCGAGCCGTCTCCGTCGCAGTCGGCGGCCGACTCGGCGCCGCGAACGGCCGCCGCCGGCACCCAGCGACCGTCGCGCAGGAACCAGGCGCCCTGCGCGCGCGCCTGTCCTTCATTGGCCGGCACCACCGCCACCCGGCCCGATCGGCCGTCGAAGACCACCGCCCCCGCCTGCCGCGGGGGACACGAGCCCGACAGGCAGTCGCCCGCCACCCGGGTCCAGCTTCCGGACGGGAAGTCGAAACGCCACACGTCGTTGTGCCGGCCGCCGGCATCGATCCCGCCGAACAGGAACAGCCGCGAGCCGTCGGCCGACAGCACGATCGACGCCTGCGCCCGAGCGCCCGGGCTCGGCGTCGTCTCGTCGTCCAGGCGCTCCGCGACCCACGAAACGGTGTTCAGCGCATACAGCCCTGCCACCGCCCCAAGACCCTCCCAGCCGCCGTAGAGGTACACGGTCTCGTCGCGGAACGTCACGGCCGACGCGGAGGACGGCAACGGTTCTCCTCGGGGCGTGATCCATTCCCACCAGCCGGCGGCCCGTGCGTAGCGGTACAGGTCGGTGTTGGCGCCCTCGTCGCCGAGGCCGCCGCCGACCAGGATGTAGCCCCCCGCGATCGGCGCGATCCATGCTCCGACCAGGCCGGGCGGCAGGGTTCCCGCGCCGACCGCCTCGCGCCAGACCACGAGCTTCCCGGCAAGCGGGTCCGCCTCGACCACGTCGTCCGTTGCCGCTTCGCCGGGCGTCACGTTCCACGGGGGCCCCTGCTTCGGCTCCGGCTCCAACGACCCGATGAACAGCCGATTGCCGAGTGTTCCGTCCGCGACGCGTCCACCGAACAGGAAGAACTCCGCCTCGCCCGCGTTCTGGGCGATGCCCTTTGTCGTGCCGGTCGCATCGAAGGTGACGGAGAAGTCGACGACATCGATCGGCGCCTGGCCGGCCGCCATCCGCGTCTTCATGAGCCGGCGCGCGCCGGTCAAGAGGTCGCTCCAGGCGACCACGAGGCCCTGCAATTCGGCGTTCGGGTCGAACTGCGCAAACCGGTACTCGTCACCGACCGCGTCGAACGGCCCGACGAGGTTCAGGACCGGGACGTTGGCCGCCGCCTCCGCGTACGGGCAGCCGAAGGAATCGAGGTACGGACCGACGACATCGACCACGCGGTCGAAGCAGTGCGGGCAGGCGAGCACCGGAACGGCCCGCCGGGTGAAGACGTCGAGCCACGGCGGCTCCGGCTGCCACGGCCACGGCGGCTGGATCGCCGGACCAGGTCGATGCGCCGACCTGGCGCGCGTGCTGTATCCGTTGGCGTAGTCGTCGCAGTCGATCGGACCGCTGCACCAGTCGATCCGCCTGGCCACGTACGGCCAGCGCTCCTCGCCCGTGCCGCCGCCGGCCAACCGGACGCCGGCCGGCTCGGGCCGCGCCCACAACACCCACGGGACCCGTTCGGGGTCGCGACGGCCGGGGGCGACCTCCAGCAGCGGCAGCCAGTCCACGACGATCTCCGACCGGTCGCCGCCGGTACCCGGTCTGCGGAACGGGACCCCGGGCACCGGGACCTCCGCGACCGGCGGATCCGCAACGGCCCCGCCCCGGTTGGCGAACGTGCCGAGCGGCGTCTGGAACGTCGCGGCGTACCAACCGGAAACCTGCTCCTCGTCGAAGTTGGGCAGGCCGTCCCGACGACACTGATGCCGGGGGCATTCCTCCGTTGGAACGCGGCGGCCCGTCACGGCGTCGAGGCATGCGCACCTTCTGAGCATCACCGGCAGCTCGACCGGAGTGGTGGCGGCCTCGTCGGCTCCCTGGTTGAAGCCGGAGGTGCGGAGCTGGACGCTCATGGTCAGCTTGTCGTCCGGCGGAACCGGCTCGTCGTCCTCGATGAACCAGGCGTCGCCGGATTCCGCCGGGACGTCGATGGCGGGGAACGGGACCTCCTCGTAGGACGCCGGGTAGCGACCCGTCCCGAGAGCCCCTTCCGGGCGAGGATTCCACGACCGGCCGGGCCGGACGCTGTTCCCCACCCACGGTTCCGGGTCGCAGGCGTCGCCGCGCAGCTTCACGGAGCGGTCGGCGGGCACCGGTGCGCCCGCGTTCTGCACCTCGAAGCGCCAGTCGCCGTTTGGCCTGATCCGGGTTGTGCGCGATGCGGCGGAAGGAACGGGTCGGTCGCCAACCGCACGACCGGAGGGCGTTCCCACGACGCCGCCGACCCGTTCTCACCCCACAGCGACGGGTCGTCACCGCGGTTGCAGTCGCCCGTCGCACCGCTGTAGCACCGAAACGACGAGTCGAGGCCGAAACAACGCTCGAACTCCTCGATCCGGGCCGCGGCGTCTACCGGCAGTGCCAGAAACGCCCCCCCCCCCCGGCGGCAGTCAACAAGAGCCTGGCGAGTCCCCCCATCGTCTCCCTCCTTGTTCCGCGTCGTCGCGATCAGGATGAGCCGCGGCGGCACGAAGGTCAAGCCTCGCCGCCGTCCGCTTCGTCCACCGATCTGCACCCCCCGGATTCTCCCGTAGCCAGGTTGCGGTGTGGTGGCCGTCGTAGACGTGGCCGTGGTCGGGGGCACCGCACGGGCCCCTGGAGGGTGATCCCTGCCCGGGCCTCGACCACGACGACGACGACGACCACGACGACGAAATCGGCCGGCGGCCGAATCGCTACGGCGGAATTGGGGCACCCACTACGACTTGCCGGGCCGCCCCGACTGTTGGTAGGCTCCTGCGCCGGAACGGGGAGGTCGGACGATGAACGGACGCACGACGTCGCTCCTGGTGGTTTTCGTCCTGCCGTTGTGCGCGAGCCTCGCGGCGGCGCAGACGGGTCGGGGAACCGGCACGACGGGGGCTGCCGGCGTGGCCGCGGCTCCGGTGGAGCCGGCGACGCCGCCGGCTCCGGCGCTGGAGCCGGGCATCTCGGTCAACACGCCGGCGGCGTGGGTCGCGATCCAGCGCGGTCACCGGGCGTTCCTCGCGCGGGACTTCGACACCGCGCTGGCGGCCTACCGCGAGGCGGCGATGGCGACGCCGCCGGTGCCGATCGCGCACTACTTCATCGGCGCGGCGCAGCGCGCCAAGGGGCGGTTCGACGAGGCGCTCGAGTCGTTCCGCACCGTCTCGCGGCTCGCCGGCGACTCCGACCCGGCGCTCAAGGCCAAGGCGCTGATGAACATCGCCTGGACGCTCGAACAGAAGCAGGACCTGGCCGGGGCCCGCGAGGCGTGGCTGGAGTACAAGACCTGGTGCACGACGCACGCCTCGGTCGCCGGGTTCCCGCAGACGGCCGACGAGCGGGTCGCGGCGATCGAGAGGATCCAGCAGCTCGACCGGGCGTACGCCGCGGTCCGGCAGCGGATCGCCGAGCGCGCGGCGCAGAATCCGGCGCCGTAGCCCGCCCGACGCGGCAAGGCGAACCAACCCGATTCGCACCGATTCGAAGGGGCGGGCGAGCCGCCGGAGGCGGCGAGTCCGCCCGCCCGACGCAGCACGGATCTCGCGCACGGCACCGCGGGTCGCCCGCGGCACGGCGTACGTCAAGGTCGAGGAGCCTTCCGGTTCCTCCGCAGCTCGCGCAGCAGCGCGGGGGAGGCCCGCAGCCGGACGGTGCGTTCCGCCGGGCCGGCGAAGGCGAGGCGCAGGTGGACCGGCGCCGGCGGCCGTCCGAGCCGTTCGTACCACTCCACGGCGACCAGCGCCCGGCCGGGGTCATCGATGTACTCGAGCAGCCCGGCCTCGTGCGCCTCCGCCTCGTCGGTCAGCCGGTAGAGATCGATGTGCACCAGGAGCAGGCGTCCGCCCGGATAGAGGTGGCACAGGGCGAAGGAGGGGCTCGTGACGCGCCGGGGGTCGAGGCCGAGTCCCTCGGCGAGGCCGCGGGTCAGGACCGTCTTGCCGGCGCCGAGCGGTCCGTCGAGGGCGACGAGGGTGCCGGGGGGGGCGGCGAGGGCGAGGCGACGGCCGAGGGCGCGCATCGCTTGAGGTCCGCGCACCCGAAGGGCTACGGTTGCGGTTTGCATGGGCCGCGTCGCCTTCGCCGTTCTGCTCGGTTGCGCCATCGCCTCGCTCCGCTGCGGCGACGGGACGCCTCCGCCGCCGGGGGAACCGCAGTCTGCCGCCGGTCCGCCGCCGCGTCCAGAGCCCGCCGCTCCGCTGGAACCCGAGGCGGGGCGGACGTTGTACCGGATCCGGGCGGCGCTGGACCCGGAACGGCACCGCGTCGAGGGGCAGGCCGACATCACCTGGACGAACCGGTCGTCCTCGACGGTGGAGGATCTCTATCTGTACCTGCACCTCAACGCGTTCCGCGACGAGCGGACGTTGTTCGCGCGGGGGGCGCGACGCGGGCTGCGGGGGCTGCACTGGCGCGGCGGCGGTTCGATCGATCTGCGGTCGGTGCGGATCGGGGGTTCGGAGCCGGCGGAGCGGGAGGAGGCGGAGACCTGGGTGCGGCTGCGACCTGCGGCGCCAATCCCGCCCGGGGCGACGGTCGAATTGGCGGCGGCGTTCGAGGCGCGGTTGCCGCCGGTGTTCGCCCGCACCGGCTGGGACGGGACGTTCCACCTCGTGGCGCAGTGGTTCCCGAAGCTGCCGGTGCTCGGGGCGGACGGGACGTGGGAGTTGCGGGAGCGTCACGCGAACGCCGAGTTCCACGCCGACCATGCGGACTACGACGTGACGCTCGAGGTGCCGGCCGGCTGGACGGTGGGGGCGACGGGGCGGGAGGTCGCGCCGGAGGCGGGGGCGGCGCCGGCGGGCGCGGAGCGGCATCGGTTCGCGATCCGGCGCACGGTCGATTTCGCCTGGGCGGCCTGGGACCGGTTCCTCGAGCGGCGGGAGGAGCTGGACGGGGTCGCGGTGCGCTGGTTGTACCCGGCGGGCGCGGAGGGCTCGCGGGAGCGCCAGCGGGGGGCGCTGGCGGCGGCGTTGCCGTTGTTGCGGGGATGGTTCGGCGACCTCCCGTATCCGTTTCTGACGGTGGTGCTGCCGCCGGCGGGGGCGGAGGGAGCGGGAGGGATGGAGTATCCGTCGTTGATCACGACGGCGTCGTCGTCGGAGCTGCCCGGCTACCGGGACGAGCAGGAGGTGGCGGTCCACGAGCTGGCGCACCAGTGGTTTTACGCGGCGGTGGCGACCGACGAGGCGCGCGAGCCGTGGCTGGACGAGGCGCTGGCGACGTGGGTGACCGGCGCGGCGCTGGACGAGATCTACGGCCCCGACCGGTCGATCGCCTCGGCCGGGCCGATCGGAATCGGCTACTTCGCCTCGCGGCGGGCCTGCTGGCGGCTGGCGGACCCGCGGCTGCCGGCGGTGCTGGCGGCGGACGAGTATCCGTCGTTCGACGGCTACGCCGCGGCGGTCTATTGCCGCGGGGCGCTGGCGCTGGAGGCGCTGGCGGCGGCGGCGGGGCGGGACCGGGTGTTGCGGGGGCTGGCGCGCTACGCGGGCCGGCACCGGTTCGCGCGCGCGACGGCGGAGGACCTGTACGCGGCGTTGGCGGCGGAGTGCGGCGACGCGGTGCAGCGCGTGTTGCGCGTGGCGTTGCGCGCCCGGCGCGGCTTCGACCTGCGGCTCGAGGGCGTCGAGGTGCGGCGGGTGACCGGCGACGAGGGGCTGCTCGCGCCGCGGACCGGGCCGGGCGACCGGTGGGTGACGAGCTTCGTCGTGGTGCGGCGCGGCGCGCCGGTCGAGCTGCCGGTGGACGTCGAGGTGCGCTTCCCGGGCGCGGCGCGGCGGGGGACGTGGGACGGTCGCGGGCGGGCGCGGCGTTTCGCCGTGCAGTCCGATCGGCCGCCCGAGGCGATCGTGCTCGACCCCGACCACCGCGCGCTGCTCGACGAGGACCTGCTCGACAACGGCTGGCGGGCCCGCGATCCGGACGTCGCCGACGGACTGCTCGACGAGGCGGTGGCGGCGTTCGGCGGAATCTTGGGAGCGTTGTTCTGATGGCGGCGGAGTCCGGCCGGCCGGGGACGATGCGCGCGGCGTGGCGGCGCCTGGCGGCGGCGCGCGCGGGGTTCGCGGCGTACGCCGGCGGCTGGCTCGTCGCGACGCTGTTCGGCGGGCTGCCGGCGGCGCTGGCGCTGGAGCGGCTGGCGCGGAACCTGCCGGGCGGTTCGGGCGACCTGGCGCAGGCCGGCGGGCTGCTCGCGTTCGAGGCGCTGGTCGGCGGGATGCGGCCGTTGGGGTGGGCGGCGTCCGCGGCGTTGGGCGTGGCGCTGGCCTGGGGCGCGGCGGTCGAGCCGTTCCTGCGGGGGGCGTTGTTGTGCCGGCTGGCGGAGGGGTGCGGCGCGGGGTGCGCGACGCGACAGGGGACGCTGGCCCGCGGCGCCCGTCATTTCTTCCGGATGCTGGTGTTGCAGGTCGTGTCGTGGGCCTGGCTGGCCGCCGTCGCCGTGGCGCTGGCCTTCGGCGCCGGGGCGGGCGCGGCGTTGCTGCTGCCGCCGGTGTGGCTGTTGTCGAGCGTGTTGCAGGACGCGGCGGCGGCGGCGCTGGTGGGGGCGCCGGCGGTGCGGGCGGGCCTGGCGGGCTGGGCGAGGACGTTGCGGCGCAGGCCGATCGCGGTGCTCGGCGGCGGCCTGCTGCTGCGGCTGGCGGCCCACGTTCCGCTGGCGTTGCTCGGGGTGTTGATCGCCGCCGGTCCGGCCGGGTCGCCGTTGCGCCCGGTGTTGCTGTTCGGCCTGCCGGTGGTCGGGCTGTTCGTGCGGGCCGTCTGGTGGGCGTGGGCGACGGAACTGGTCTTCCGTTCGGTGGGTGCTCCGCCGGAGCGGTTTTCGGGAGAATTCCGGCCGGTCGAGCTTGACAAACCGGCGGCCGTCGGGTAGGTGTGCCGCCCCGTGACGGAGGTGTGCGTGGACCAGGAACCTGTGGAGGAGCACGACAGCGACGCCGACGCCGAGGGCGATTTCGAGGCGATGGACGTCGCGGAGCAGGACCGGCCGCGGGACCGCGAGCGGGAGCGTCGCGGTTCGCGGGACCGTTCGGTGTATTTCCGCCCGGTCGAGGTCGAGGTCAAGGACAACCTCGAGAAGGCGATGCGGGCGCTGAAGAACCGGATGAGCAAGGAAGGCGTGCTGCAGGAGTTGAAGCGCCGCCGGTTCTACGAGAAGCCGTCCGTGCGCCGGAAGCGCAAGGAGCGCGAGGCGCTCAAGCGCCTCCGCCGTGCCGCCCGCCGCGCGCAGAGCAAGTAGCACAGCGTCGATCGTTTTCCGGGACGGCCGGGGTTTCCGGGCGGGGAGGCGTGTGTCCGCGGGAGGCGCGCCGGGGCGGCGGCGGCGCGGCCTTCACGGCGGCGGGCAGGCGGCGCGGCCGGTCTGGAGGGTCTGCCGCAGTTCGCGCAGCGTTCCGGCGGTCGGCTCGACCGCCGCCAGGGGGCCGAGGATCCGCTCCAGGTCGGCGGCGGCCCGTTCGCTCCAGGAGGTCCAGGCGCGGCAGCCGTCGCCGGGCCCGTCGGCGAGGGCCGCGAGCCGGTTCGCGGCGGCGGACGCGGCCGCGGCGGCGACGACGGAGCCGTCCTCCCAGGCGAGCGAGCGGACCAGTTCGAGCAGCGCGTCGCCGACGCGCCGCAGTTCGTCCGCATCGATCGTTCCGGCTCCCAGCCGGTCGAGGCTGGTGTGGTAGGTCGGGTCGGGGAACTTCCAGACCAGGGCGCTCGGCACGCCGTGCGACAGGAACGGCACGTGGTCCGAGCCGCCCTCGAAGGGGTGGGAGTCCCAGTCGCCGCCGGCGGCGCGCAGGAACGCGACGAGGGTGTCGGGGAGGAAGGAAGCGGGGTTGTCGGACCAGGAGCCGCCGGCGAGCGAAGCGGAGTCGAGCCATCCGGAGCCGGGTCCGACGCCGGCCGGCCAGCGCCGCGACGGATCGGGGGCGCGTTCGACGAGGGCGCGGGTGGCGCCGGGCGCGCCGGGGGGTCCGGGCGGCCGGCCGACCTGGTCGAGGGCGACGGCCCAGCCGAGGCTGCGGCCCAGGCGCCGGCCGGCCTCGTCGGCATGATCGAGTTCGGGGCCGAAGAGGAAGTGCAGCGAGCGGTTGGGCGGCGGGGTGTCGGCGCGGCGGCGGCCGGCGGCGATGGCCTGGGCGAGGCCGGCGGCGACGGCGACGCCCGAGGCGTTGTCCTCGGCGCCGGGTTCGTCGAGGTGGGCGGCGAAGGCGAGGCCGGGGAGGTCGCCGCCGCGGATCTCGGCGTGGAGCATCTGGACCGGGCCGCGATCGAGGCGGACGGCGGCGGCGAGCCGCAGCACGACGGGGGCGCCCTTGTCGAGGCGTTCCTGGAGGCGTCTTTCGGCCCGTCGCGAGAGGCGCACCGCGGGCGGGCCGTCCGGCGGCGCGGGCACGTCGGCGAACGGGATCGCGTCGTCGCCGGCGACCGGGCCTTCCCAGCGGGCGTCGGGGCGGAAGAGGATGAAGGCCGGGTGGTCGCGCGCCAGGCGGGCGTACGATTCCTCGGGGACGCCGCGGGCCAGCAGGGCCCGGCCTTTCGGGTCGCCCTCCCCTTCTTCGACGAGTCCCGCCTCGAGCGGCCGGTCGGTGCCGGGCGAACCGATCAGCAGCATCGTGCGGTCGCGGTCGGCGCCGGAGGCGAACGACAGGAGCGGTTCGGGTTCGGGGGCGACGATTTCGAGGTTGGCGGCGAGGGGTTCCCAGGTCGGGGCGGAGTCACGGAGGGTCCAGCGTTCGACGTGCAGTTCGGGGCCGTCGCCGAACCCGGCGTGGCGCAGTCGTGCTTCGAGTTCGTCGAGCGCTTCGCGGTAGGGGGTGTTGCCGGGCTCGCGGAAGCGCTGTTCGAGGAAGGCGACGAGGGAGAGGGCGAGGTCGGGGTCGAGGCCGTCCGGGAACCAGGCCGCGGCGGCGCCGGCGGGACGCGGCGCGGCGCTCCGGGGCGGCATGGGGTCCGGCGGCGCGGGACAGGCGGCGGCGGCGCAGAGGGCGGCGAGGAGGAGGGCCGGCGCGGTCCGGTTTCGGCGGGATGCGGCGCGCCGGCGACCGGGGCCGGTCGAGGCCACGGGGGATCAGGATTCCTCGTCGACGACGAGGTTCCGGCCGCCGCGTTTGGCCTGGTACAGGCAGTCGTCGGCGCGCAAGAGGAGCGCCTCGGGTTCCGGGTCGCCTTCCTCGGAGCAGGCGACGCCGAAGCTGGAGGTGACGAGGATCGGGCGGTTCTTGTGTTCGAAGACGGCGTTCTCCAGCCCCTTGCGGAGGCGTTCGGCGACGCGGCGCGCGGCCTGCAGGTCGGCCTCGGGCAGCACGATCGCGAACGAGTCGCCGCCGTAGCGTCCGATCACGTCGCTGGCGCGGGCGGTCTTGCGGAACGACTGGGCGACGAGGCGGAGGATCCGGTCGCCGACCTCGGTGCCGTAGCCGTCGTTGATCGCCTTGAACTGGTCGATGTCGGCCATGATCACCGACAGCGACCGGCCGTAGCGGCGGGAGCGCTGCCACTCGCGGCGGAAGGCGTCGAGGAAGGCGCGGCGGTTGACGGCGCCGCTGACCGGGTCGGCGGAGGCCACGAGATCGACCTGCGCGCGCAGTTCGGCGACTTCGACGCGCAGCCGCTGGACTTCGCCGCGCAGGCGTTCGTTGAGCGAGTCGAGTTCGGCGCGGCGGGACTCCGCTTCCAGCAGGGCGCGCCGGAGTCCTTCCAGGTCGTCCGGCATGACGCTGGAGGCGGGGGTCGCGGCCGGCTCGGGCGCGGCCGGGCTCCCGCCGTTCCCGTTGCCCCCGGCGCTCGGCTTGGTTTCCGCAGGTTTGGCTTTCTTGGGCTCGTCGACCGGCTTGAAGGTCTTCCGTCTTGCCACGTTGGTAGCCTCCGGTGGACCGAGCCTATCACAGGTCCGGGTCCGCAGGGTATCCCTCCGAAAGTTCCGCCGGGATCCCGGCGTCTTCCGGCCAGGGCAGCGGGGCCTCTTCCGGCCAGTCGGACATCGAGTCGAGGCCGGGAGGGGCGCCGCCGTAGCGCGGCGGCGGAAGCGGCTCGCCGGGATGCCAGAAGTCGATCCGGTCGTGGATCGCGGCCTGGTATTCGTTCTCGTCCAGTTCGCCGCGGGCCCGCATCAGGCCGAGGAGCCGGTCGAGGCGGGCGCGCCAGGAGGCCGGCACGGCGTCGCGTTCGTACATCCGGTAGCGGGAGATCGGGTCGGGGAGCACCTTGGCGAGGTAGATCGCCTCGAGGGGCGACAGGTCGGCGGCGGTGCGGCCGAAGAAGTGGCGGGCGGCGGGGCCGATGCCGTAAATGCCCGGGCCGTACTCGATGACGTTGAGGTACAGCTCGAGGATCTGGTTCTTGGTCAGGGCCTGGTTCATCCACCAGGTGAGCACGAGTTCCTGGAGTTTGCGGGCGACGGTCTTCTCGCGGTCGAGGAACACGTTCTTGACGACCTGCATGTCGATCGTCGAGCCGCCGTAGACGAAGCGACCGGCGCGCAGGTCGCGGACGATCGCGGCGCGGAGGTCCTGGATCGATACGCCGGAGTGCCGGAAGAAGCGGGCGTCCTCGGTGGTGATGACGGCGGCGACCATGTAGCGCGAGATCTCGGAGAGGGGGACCCAGTCGGGCGAGCCGGGGCCGGTGACGACGGTTTCGGTGCGGCCGTCGGGCAGGACGATCTCGTGGCGGAAGGTCCCGCGCAGCCGGTCCATCTCGATCGCCCCGTCGGCGGCGATGACGCGGCAGCGGCTGGCGGCCTGCAGGTCGAACACGGTATCGGACAGGTCGGCGAAATCGATGTCGAAACCGACGTGGAAGTCGGCGCTGCCGGCGAACTGGAGTCCCGGCAGGTCGGCGCGCAGCGGCAGGGGCAGCGCCTCCAGCAGATCCTGGCACCGGGTGCGGGAGCCGGCGAGGGCGAGGCGGAAGGCGGGCGGGTCGCGCAGCGCGGCGACGATGTTCAGCGCCATTTCGACGGCGCCGACGCGCGCGCGGCCCTGTTCGAGCGTCGCCTGGCGGCCGGGCAGATCGAGGGTGAAGGTTCCGGAGACGTCGAAGGCGATCCCGGAAACCGGTTCGCGCGCCACCTTCGGCGAATCGACCGTCACCCCGCGCACGCCGACCTCGCCCGCGGCGACCCACCGTCCCTCGGCGTCGCCCGGGCGCACGTCGAGCGCCAGTTCGACGCCGGGCGGTCCGAACAGGATCAGTGGGAGTTGAGGTCGATCGACGCGCAGGCCGTCGGCCAGGATGCGCCCGCGGAGCGACGCCTCGCGCGAGGCGGCGCGGACCCAGGTGCCGGGGTCGAACGCGCCGGCCAGTTCCACCGGCGCGGCGGGTTGTCCGGCGCCGGCAGGTTGTTGGACGCCGCGCACGCGGAAGCTCCCGTCGAACCCCACGCGGCCTTCTCCTTCGCGCCGGAAGGTCAGGTCGGCCCGCAGTTCCGGCTCGTGGGCCAGCAGCGGCGGGTCGGCCAGCAGCCGCACCGGGGCGGCGAAGCGTCCGGAGACGACGGCGGAGATCCGGGAACCGTCCAGGCCGAGGGCCAGGCGGGTCTCGGGTTCGAGCCGCAGGGTCGCGTCCGAGAGCACGGCCGATCCGTCCGGTCCTTCGTAACGGACGGCGGCCAGGTCGAGTCGGCCGGCGACGCCGCAGCGGCCGTCGGCGAGCGGTCCGACGCGCAGTTCGAACGGCGCCCGCTCGGGACCCGCGACGAGGCGCCGTCCGGCGGCGGCGATTTCGACCTGCGGCACCGGGAGTTCGCCCGCGACGCGCAGGGCGTCCTCGCCGGGGCGGTGGGCCAGTTCGAGGCGGGCGATGCCTTCGCGGACCGGCGGCAGGCGGCGCCCCGGCCAGAGGCGGCGGGCAAGCGCATCGAGTTCCGCGGCGAAGACCTCGACCTCGCCCGACGCGCCGGCCGCGGTCCGTTCGACCCAGGCGTTCCAGCCGCCGGCCGCGGCGCCGCCGCTCCCGGCGGCGTCCAGGCGGACGCGGTCGCCACAGCGTTCCAGCACCAGCCGGCCTTCGATCGCGCGTTCGGCGAGCGCTTCGGGGCCGAGGCGCGGTTCGCGGAGCTCGACCGCGGCCCGGTCGAAGCGGATCGCGCCCCCGACGGGCCAGCGGCAGGCCGGCGGGGGCCCGGCGGCGGGCGCGACGACCGGGGCCTGGGCGGTGGCGGGAGCGGCGGACCAGGCGCGGCGCGTCGCCCGCGCCACGCGCAGCAGGTCGCGGGCCGCGCGATAAGCGGGGGCGGCTTCGAACGGCTCGCCGGGCGCGCGTTCCCAGCGCAGCGCGACGCCGGTCACCCGCGCGTCCTCGATCGCGACCTCGCCGTCCTGCAACGCGAGGGACGCAAAGGCGGAGGACGTGCGCAGCACCTCGTCCGACCCGACCGCCAGACGGACTTCGCCGGCGGCGACGCGCAGCCGGCGCCCCGCGCCGTAATCCAGCCGCGGGACGTCGGCGACGAGCGTCAGCTCCTTCCCGTATTCGATCGCGAGCGACAGCTCCCGCACCGCCAGCTCCGGGCCCGCGCCGCCGCCGCCGCCGGCGAGACGCGCCGAGCCGTGGAGCACCCGGCGCGCCAGGCGCACCACCTCGGCCCATGCCTCGTCGTCGCCCACGCGGACCTCGACGCGCGGGCGGCGCAGTTCGAGGCGCCGGATGCCGATGCGACCGCGCAGCAGGGCCCACAGGTCGACCTCGGCCGCGACCGCCTCGAGCGTGCCGAGCGGCAGGCCGGTTTCGCGCGAGGCGACGCGGACGTCGCGGAGTTCCACCGAGGCGACGCCGGCATCGATCTCGGCGGCTTCGATCGACACGCCGAAGCGCTGCTGGAGGCGGTGGAGGACGAAGGCGCGCACGAAGAACGGCAGGGCGATCCAGGCGGCGAGCGCGAGCAGGAGGAGGGAGCCGAGGCCCAGCGAGAGGCCGAGGACGAGGCGCCGGTGGCGGCGCGCCCATCCGCCGGCCGCCGGACGGCCCGTCCCCGCCACGCTCAGAGCTCCACGATCCGGAACGTGCCGCGCGCCAGCGGGACGCCGGCGGCGTCGCGCACGACGACGCGGTACGTGCCGGCGGGTCGCCAGGTCGAGGCGCGGGCCCAGGTGCGATAGCGCGGCCCGGGGCCGACCTCGAGCGAGACGGGCGGGGGCGCGGAGCCCGGCCGGTCGATCGACTCGAAGCTCACCGTCACCGTCTGCGGCTGGTCGCCGGGGTTGGACGCGTCGAGATAGACCCAGACCTGCCCGTCGCGGTCGCGCGGGAAGCTGTTCGCGGGTTCCACCGGCTCGCGGTCGCGGACGTCCCTGCAGATCACGAACCGGTTCAGCGTCACCGCGCCGCCCGCGAGGATCTCCGGGCCGGCGGACGGCTCGGGGTCGGGCGGCGGGGCGTTGGGCGGGGTCCGGTCCATCCCGGGCACCTCGAGCAGTCCGACGGGGGTGTCGCCCGGCGGGACGTTCGGCTCGGGGGCGGCGGCCGTGCCGGGAACGGGCGCCGGAGGCACCCGCGGACCGTCCGGCGGCGGCGGTGTGATCCCGGCGCCGGCGGCGGTCGAGGCGACGGGCGCCGGGGGAACGCGCAGTTCGGGCCGGGTCGACGCGTCCGGCGCGGGAAGCGGCGGCGGCAGGGGCGCGCGGGGGCCCGGCCGCGGCGGCGGGGGGCGGCGCGCTCCCACCGCCGGCTCCGTCCCCAGCTCGCCGGGGGGAGTCGCCGCGGGCGTCGCGACGACCGGGACGGCGACGTCCTCCGGCCGGTCCAGGCTCCTCGACTCGCCCGGAGCCTTCGCGCAGGCCGCTCCGGCGAGGAGCAGCGAACCGAGCACCGACCACGAGCGCATGATCCGCACCTCCCGACCCGACTCCATGGCTCCACTCGACCCTTCCGGTCAAGATTCCGGCCGGGGCTCGGACGACGGGAGCCGCGTCGGCATTCCGTGCGGCCGCGACCGGAGGTATGCTGGATGGCGGCAGGCGACGCTCCGCGGGAGGGACCCGGCATGATGCGACTTCGATGGCGGCTCGCGATGATTCTCGGCACGACGTTCGGCAACCTGGTCCTCGCCGGCTGCCCCGGATCGGGGCCCGGCGACGAGACGACGGACGGCGCGGACGCGGCGGGCGAGGGCGCGGACGTCGAGGCCGAGAGCGCTCCCGACGGGACGACGGACGGGGCGGAGGTCGAGGACGCCGCGGGGGAGGAGATCTCGCGGCGGCCGATGGGGGCGCCCTGCACGGACGGGGCGGAGTGCGAGGGGCGGTTCTGCATCGATGAGTCGCTGGACCCGAGCTTCGTCGACGGGTACTGCTCGGCGTTGTTCTGCGACCCGGACTATCCCGGCTCGTGCCTCGACGACGGGGCGTGTTTCGACACCGAAATCTACCCGCCGCTCTGCGCGGCGTTGTGCGAGAGCGACGCGGACTGCCGGGGGCCGGACTACGTCTGCGTCGGGACGTGCATTCCGGACGACTTCACCGCTCCGCTGGCGCGCCCCGGGGTGTTGACGGGGCTGGAGGCGGAGCGGGCGGCGTTCGTCGCGGCGGCGGACGACGCGCGGATGATGCGGCACGTGCGGGTGCTGGCGGGCGAGACACCCTGGGACGCTCCCGGCGGTCCGGTGCGGATCGTGTCGCGCGCGGTGGGGCACCCGGACCGGCTCCGGGCGGCCGAGTACCTGGAGGCGGAGCTGGTGGCGGCGGGATGGGCGGTGGAGCGGCAGGCCTTCGCGGACGGGGTCAACCTGGCGGCCGAGCGGCCCGGGACGGCGCCGGCGCTCGCGCCGGTGCTGGTCACGGCGCACTGGGATTCGATCGCGACGGACACGCCCGGGTGGTACGCGGCGCGCGACCCGGCGCCCGGCGCGGTCGATAACGCCTCGGGCGTCGCCGTGGCGCTCGAGGTCGCCGCGATCCTGGCGGACCCGGCGACGGCGCCGCCGCCGCGCACGGTGCGGATCGTGCTGTTCGACGCGGAGGAGGTCGGCCTGCGCGGCTCGGCGGCCTACGTCGCCGAGCTGGGGGCGGCGGGCGAGGCGATCGGGTGCGTGATGAACGCCGACATGATCGGCTGGGAGACGCCGCCGACGGCCGGCCGGTTCTGGTACGCCTTCTCCGAGGCGTCGCGCGCCTGGGCGGCGCTCGGCGTGGAGGCGATCGATCTGTTCGTGCCGGAGGCGCGGCCGATCACGACCGACTTCGGCGATGCCGGCCGTTCGGACAGCAGTTCGTTCTGGGAGGCGGGCCGCTGCGCGGTCGGCCTGTCGTCCTGGCCGCGGGAGTCGACGAACCACACGGTGAACGACACATCGGCGGCCTTCGAGCCGATCTTCGCGACCAACGCGCGGGCGGCGCTGGCGGTGGTGGCGGCCTGGATTTACGCGGCCGAGGATCCCTGAGCGTCGCGCCGGGGATGCACCCGTGCGCACCCCAACTCCGCCATGGCGATTTGGCCGCTGGCCGATTTCGTCGTCGTCGTCGTGGTCGTCGTCGTGGTCGGGGTCTGGGCAGGGATCACCACCCGGGGGATTGTTCGATGGCGCCGACCACGACCACGTCTGCGACGACGACGACGCGGCAACCTGGCTGCGGCGGGGTCCGGGGCGCAAGATCGGGCTTGACCTGCGGACGAGAAATCCGGTACAAGGGTTGCGGGTTTGATTGCGGGGTTCGTGAGTCAGCTTCCCCCCAGCCGGCTTGCGGACCCCGCTTGATTCCCGCCGCCCGACCGGCCGTTCGGCCCCGGGCGAGTTGCCTACCGTTCCTTTCCTGTCCGGCCTGCCTAACCAGCAGGTCGCCGCCCGGCGCAATCGGGCGCCGGGCGGGTCTGTCCGCGCGCCTCCCGAGGCTGCCCAAGGAGGTGCGTAGCACATGCGTGGCAGGAGCCTGCAACCGCGGGGGTCGTGCGAGACAAGGGAGCCGAGCGGCAACGCCTCGACGTGCGAAAGATCTGGCGCCCCCAGCAGGACTCGAACCTGCGACCTACGGTTTAGGAAACCGCCGCTCTATCCACTGAGCCATGGGGGCGAGCGGGCGCGGGCCGAAACCTACACGGAGCGGGCGCGCGCAACAAGAGGATCGAGCGAGTTCGAATCGGTCGCGAGCGAGGTGGGCGCTGCCGAGCGCCCGTTCTCCCACCCGGACCCGGCGGAGTTGCGCGGCACGACACCCCCCCCCTCGAACGCCGTCGGCGATCAGCGTGGCGAACGCGCGAGCGGCAGCACGCGAACACGGAGGTGAGCCTCGTCCACGACGATGAGCGCCCCTTCCTCGATGAGTTCGCGGAACCGTGTGAGGACGTCGACGACCAGCGGTGCAAGATGCGACGGCAAGACATCCTGCGCGCGCACCTGGATGACGCTCGGCCCCCGGGCGCCCGTCGCCGCCAACAGGGCGCCGAAGTCGAGGTCGTGCGTCAACACCGCCCACCTGCCCGCGGTGGCCCAGTCCATGATGGTCGTGTCGGTGGCGCGGGGCTCGCCGACCTCGGAGCAGTGGACCGCCTCCCAACCGTGTTGCTCCAACACGCTGCGCCAAGCCGGCGAGAGGTTCATATCGATCAGGATCTTCATGGGCGGTCGAGCGGCACCTCGACCTCCTCGACGCGCCAAGCGGCGTAGGACAGGGCTTCGCGAACGTCCTCCGCCTCCAGGTAGGGGTAGGCGCGCAGGATGTCCTCGGTCGAGTGGCCGGCCGCGACCAGACCGACGATCGTGCCGACCGTGACGCGCAAGCCCCGAATGCAAGGTTTGCCGCCCATTACCTGCGGGTCGAACGTGATGCGAACAAGACCGCTCATGCCGCCAGCCCTCCCCTCCACTCGGCAGTCTATGCCGAAGTTCCGCCGCACGCCAGCGACTTGGGGTCCGCGGGTGCGGGCACATTTTCGGGAGGGCTCGGCCCGGCATGTCTTCCTCGTGGTGCCGCGTCCGGCGCCGGGAGCGCCGGCATCTTGTCGGCAAGAGTTCGCCCCAACCGATCGGCAAGAGCGCCGGGGGCGCCGGGCGGCGCGGGGGCGAGCGCTCGGGCGGCGCGGGGGCGAGCGCTCGGGCGGCGGCATCCCAGCCGGGGGCGGTGGTGAAGACGATCCGCGGGCCGTCGAGGCCGTCGGCCGGACCGCCGACGTGGTCCGAGATCTCGAACAGGTCGATCGCGGGCAGGTTCTCGGCCGTCCAGACGAACGCGCGCCCGGCGGCGGAGATCGTCGGTGGACCACCGACGACAGCCGGGCGCTCGTCCGTGGGCGGCTCGTGCGCGCCCTCGTCGTGCACGTCGATCAGGTCCCGTACGAGCTGATCCAGGAGGGCCGAAGCGACCCCACCGACCACCACCGCGGCCAGTACAGGATCATGCCGCTGAACGTGCGCCGGCCGGGCACGCTGCCCAAGCTGCCCGTCGCGGCCGGCGAAGGGGTCCTGGCTTGTGTTGCAGGCGGCGCGGTGTCGCCGCTGCCCGAGGCATCGTTCTCCGTTCGTCGTGCTACAGTCGCTCCAGCTCCTTGGCGCGGCCCCACGTACCGTTGATGATCTGGCCGACCTCGCGCAGGCGCCGCGGATTGACCGAGACGTGGTGGGCGCCCTCGTTCAGCTTGAAGATCAGGATGCCGTCGCGCTCGAGGAAGTCGGTGACGCGCCGCGCCAGCGCCTTCTCCTCGTCGGCGAAGTGGTGGCCGTAGGCGTGCTCGACCCGGGTGTGCCGTGCGCCGATGCGGCGGTCCCGCAGCAGCTTGCTCAGCAGCCGGGACGCCACGGCACCGGCGCCTTCCAGCGACTCCCGGGGCGGCTCCGTGGGCGGCTCCGTGGGCGGCCCCTGCTTGCCCGGCAGCTCGAGCTGCTCGAACCCGCCGAGGAGCAGGAACAGTGATGCCTCCGCCCCGGAATCCAGTACGTCGTCCGTCACGGGCAGGCCGAAGTGCTGAAGCGTCACGAACAGGTCGCGGAGCGGGAGGCCCAGACGCCTCGCCACCTCGGGCAGCAATCCACCGTCGGAAGGTGACCGGACCCGAACCGACGCCGCGGCATCCCCCGCGCCCGGCGTCTCCGCTTCGAACCGGGGCAGCACGTCGGCCACGGTCTCGAAGCCGAAGTCCACGTTCGTGCTCTCGAGCGACGGGCGGCACGACCAGGCCTCGTCCAACAAGACCCCGAACAGCTCGGGGTCGCAAGGACCAAGCCGGGCGGCCATCGTGCCGGCCACGGTTCCGTACTCGATTCCGACGTTCCCGACGGCCAGTTCGCAGCTCGCCCGTTCGACGGTCTACCAGAACACGCAGGCCACGCGCCAGCGCACGTCGTCGGCGGTGTCGTCGACATCGCCGCCGGCCCCCGCCCGCCGGCCCCTCAGCGGGCCGACGAAGACGCACGGCCCGTTCGGGTCGCCGTGGAACAGCGTGAACCGGGCGTTGGGGACCGGGAGGGAGGCCAGGGCGTCGAGGCCCGCAGCGAGGTCGGACAGGCCTGGCCGTCGTTCCCGCTCCAGGGCTTCGTAGGCTCGCCGGTCCAGCTCGTCCCGCATTTCGGTGCGCGTGCCGAGCCTGCGGCGGATCGCCTCGTACTCCTCGACAAGGGCCTGGCCGGCTCTGCTCACGCAGGCCTCACGCAGCGGCCGCAGAGCTTCCACCGCCCGCCGCCGTTCCATGAGCAGGCGTTCGAGTTCGTCGACGGCTTGCGTGACCGCAGCCGTGATGAGGTCGGTCTGCTCCTGGAGCACCCTGGTTTCGTGCTCCTCGATCTGCAGGGCGGTCTGCTGCGCCTCGGCCTCCAGCTCCGCGATGCGGCGGCGCAGGCTCTCGAGCCTGGACCGGAGCGCGGCCGACGTCCGTTGCGCACCGGCCAGGACGATGGCGAGCCGGTCACGGAGCGTGGCAACCACCGCGGGCGTTTGGGCCGGTTGCATCGGCTCCTCGACCGCGGATCCGGAAACCTCGCAGGGCGCGGATGGCGGGGAGGTCGCGGCGCCGGCCTCGTTCCGAGCCAAGCCGGCGCGCAGGAGCGCCTCGCCCAACGTGCCCAGCACGACCGGCTCCTGCTCCGATGGCCGGCGCCCATCCTCGGAGGACGCCGCTGCGCCATCGGGGAGGTCGGTCGGTGGCGGAGGCAGCGTATGTGGCGCCGGCCGAACGGACCAGGCCTGGAAGCGGCCGTCGGACAACCGCTTCAACTGGAACTCGACCCGGTCCCCCGCCTTCGGAACCCAGCCCGGCTCGGCGAGGAAACGGTGGTGGGCCCAGGCATCCACGTCGAGATCATCGGGCCGGATGAAGCCGTAGCCGTGCGCCCCCCACCGGGTAACGGTTCCACGCATGGACGACCACAGCATCGGGCCAGCCGAGTCGCTCGTCAAGAGGACGGCGCGACCGGTGCCAATGGGCCCCGGCCCGTTGCGGAGTTCCGGGCGCCGGGTTCATAATCGGCCCGTTCCGGAGTCGTGCGGTCGCCGCCCGACCGTGTTGCGGAGGTCGCCCGTGCCATCCCCGGTCCCCGAACAAGGCCAGCTCGTCCGCGTGCGCGGCCGGCACTTCCTCGTGCAGGACGTCTGGCCGGGGAACGTGGACCCGCAGGCGCCGCCGCAACACCGCGTCCGCCTGGAGTCGCTCGACGACGACCGCCTCGGCGAAACCCTGGACCTCATCTGGGAGCACGAGGTCGACGGCGCCGTGCACGACGACCTCGGCCTGCCCAGGCCCGACGACTGGGACCCCGCCGGGCGGTTCGACGCGTTCCTGCTGGCCTCCCGCTGGTCGCTGTCGTCGGTCCTGCAAACGCTGCCGCTCCAGGCCCCGTTCCGCGGCGCGATCCAGATCGAGGACTACCAGCTCGAGCCGGTCGTGCGGGCGCTGCGCATGCCGCGCGTCAACCTGCTGATCGCCGACGACGTCGGCCTGGGCAAGACGATCGAGGCCGGGATGGTGCTCCAGGAGCTGCTGGCCCGGCAGCGCGTCCGCCGCGTGCTGATCGTCTGTCCCGCCTCGCTGCAAAACCAGTGGGCGGAGGAAATGGACCAGAAGTTCGCGCTGCGGTTCGCGATCGTCGACCGCGACTACATGCAGCGGCTGCGCCGCGAGTACGGGGTCCACGTCAACCCGTGGGCCTCCTACCCGCGGCTGATCACCTCGATGGACTTCCTCAAGCGGGAGGAGCCGCAGCGTTCCTTCCGCGCCGCGCTGCGGCCGCAGCGCTTCGGCGGCCTGCGGGACTGGGACCTGTTGATCGTCGACGAGGCGCACAACATGGCCCCGTCCGGCCGCACGAACTACGTCCGCGACTCCGACCGGACGGAGATGCTGCGGCAGATCATCCCGCACTTCGAGCACCGGCTGTTTCTGACCGCCACGCCGCACAACGGCTACACGGCCAGCTTCACCGCGCTGCTCGAGCTGCTGGACCCACTCCGGTTCGCCCGCGGCCCGACGCTCAACCGCGAGCAGCTCAAGGCGGTGATGGTCCGGCGGCTCAAGGACGAGATGGTGGACGCGCTGGGACGGCGCCGCTTCCCGCGGCGGCGCGTCGATGCGCTGACCGTCGAACTGACCGGCACCGGGCGCGAGATGTTCGACACTCTCGACGCCTACGGCCGGCTGCGGCTGGACCGCTCGCGACCCGGCGACAGGCTGCCGGTGCAGTTCGCCCTCACGCTGCTCAAGAAGCGCCTGCTCTCCTCGCCGGCGGCGTTCGACGTCTCGATCCGCGTGCACCAGTCGCACCTGCGGCCCGTGGAGGCGCCGACCGAGGAGAACGCCCGCGTCGTGGAGAGCCTGCGGCAGCGGCTGGCCGAGGACATCGCCGACGACGACGAGAAGGACCGCATCGAGGAGGCGGCGCAGGCCGAGTCGTCGGCGTTCTTCGACGTCACGCCCGAGGAGGCGCGGCTCGTCGAGCGGCTGGTCGAGCTGGCGCGCGCCGCCCGGCACGAGCCCGACGCCAAGGTCCGCGTGCTGCTCGACTGGATCGCCGAGCACCTGCGCCCCGGCGGCGCGTGGAACGACGAGCGGCTGCTCGTCTTTTCCGAGTACCGCGACACGATGAACTACCTGCACCAGGCGCTCGTGGACCAGGGCTGGGGCGACCGGGTGCTGACGCTCCACGGCGGGACGGCCCGGGAAGTCGGCGCGGACGGCGTGCGCCGGGACCGCGAGGCGATCCAGCGGGCGTTCCGGCAAAGACCGTCGGAGAACCCGGTCCGCATCCTCGTCGCCACCGACGCGGCGTCGGAGGGGCTCAACCTCCAGAACCACTGCCGGTACCTCATCCACTGGGAAATCCCCTGGAACCCGAACAAGATGGAGCAGCGGAACGGGCGCATCGACCGCCACGGCCAGCAGGCCGAGGAGGTGTTCTGCTGGCACTTCGCGTACGCCGGGTGGGAGGACCAGCGGTTCCTCGACGTGGTGGTCGACAAGGTGCGGACGCAGCGCGCCGACCTCGGCTGCGTCGGCGACGTGATCGCGGCGCAGGTGGAGGAGGCGCTGCGCGGCGAGCGGCGCGAGATCCGCACGCCGGAGCAGCGGCGCAAGATCCTCAAGGACGAGTTGCAGGCCGAGGTGGTCACGCGCGAGCGGATCCGCGAGCTGCAGGCCGAGCTGACCCGGGCGCGGGAGAGCTGGCGCATCCATGCCGGCACGATCCGGCTGGTGCTGGAGGAGGCGCTGCGGCTGGCCGGCCACAAGGGGCTCGAGCCGGTCGAGTCCGGCGAGCTGGCCGGCATCGGCTGGCTGCTCAGGAACCTCCCGCCGGCCTGGAGCGAGTGCCGCCCGGCGATCCACGACGCCAGGGGGCGGCTCCTGCACCTGGTCTTCGACGAGGAGCACGCGCGGGGCCGGAAGGACGCCGTCCTGGTGCACCTCGACCATCCGCTGATCAAGCGGGCCCTGGGCGTCTTCCGCCAAAATCTCTGGTCGGCCGGGATGCACGAGTCGCACCGGATGTCCCGGGTCTCGTACCGGGTCGTCCGGCGCCGCGACCTGGCCGAGCCCGCCGTCCTTCTCGTCTCCCGGCTCGTCGCCGTCGGGCTTTCGGGCAACAAGCTCCACGAGGAGCTGATCCTGACCGGCGGCCCGTTCCGGGAAGGCGAGCTGCGGCCGGAGAAGCCCGGCCGGCTCCGCGAGCTGCTCGAACTGGAGGGGACGCACCCGCCGCTCCCGGGCGCGGCGGTGGAGCTGCTGCGCCGCTTCTTTCCGCAGCACGAGCGCCGCCTGCGCGAGGCGCTCGAACGGCAGGTGAAGGCCGCCGCGGCCGACGTGAGCCGGCAGCTCGAGCGGCGCGCCGCCGAGGAGGCGAAGAAGATCGGGCAGCTCATCGACGAGCGGCGCAAGGAGATCGACAAGCGGATTTCGGAGATGCTCAAGGACCGCGACGACCCGCAGCTCGCGTTCCAGGGGTGGGACCTGCCGGAGCGCGAGCAGTACGACCGCGACGTCGCGTGGCTCAAGTCCCGGCGCGAGCAGCTCGACCGGGAGCGCGAATCCGAGCCCGAAGCGGCGAAGGCGCGCTACGCCCTGCGCGGCGCCCCGCGGGCGTTCCCGCTCGCGCTGCTCTACCTGCTGCCGGACGACCTGGTCGCCGCCGGGAAGGGGCGCTGACCGTGGCCGGGCATTCGGACTGGCTCGCCCTGGTCGAACGCGACGGCCTCGTGCTGTCCGAGCCGGTGCTCGAGCAGTACCTGCCCGACGGCCCGCACCTGGTCAACGCGAACGCCCACCACTGGTTCCGGCGGAAGGCCGAGCGCTTCCGCGTCGCGCTCGCCGACCGGGCCGTTTCTCCCGAGCGTCGGGCCGACGCCGCCCGGCAGTGGATCGACTACCTGCTGGAGGAGCTGCTCGAGCATCCCGCGTCGTCGTGGAGGAAGGCGGCCGAGGTACCGGGCGACTGCCGCGTGTATCTGGCCGAGTTCGACCAGGAGCTGCGGGCGGACCGGGTGCTCCTGGGGTCGAGGGGCCCGGCGCTGCTGGTGTCGATCGTTCCGCCCGAGCAGGGGCTCGACCGGCAGGACCGGCGCGAGGGGCGCTGGAAAGCCTCGCCGGCGACGAAGCTCGAACGGCTGCTGCGCGAGGCGAACCATCCGCTGGGTCTGGTGACGAACGGGGACGAGTTCCGCCTGCTGTACGCCCCGCCGGGCTTCACCGCCGGTCATCTCGGCTGGACCGCCCGGCTGCTGACCGAGGAGAAGGCGACGCTCGACGCGTTCTACACGCTCCTCGGGCGCGACCTGCTGTGCCCCGCCGGCGAGTCCGCGCCCGCGCTGGCCGATCTGTGCCGGATGTCGATCGACCGGCAGGGCGAGGTCGCGGACCAGCTCGGCGAGCAGGTCCGCAACGGCCTGGAGCGGTTGATCTGGGCCTGGGACGAGGCGGATCGGGAGGCGGGCGGCGAGCTGCTGCGCGGCATCGAGACCGACCGCATCTACGAGACGGCCCTCAACGTGATGATGCGGCTGGTGTTCCTGCTGTACGCGGAGGAGCGGAGCCTGCTGCCGCACGGCGAGGTGCTGTACGACCAGGGGTACGGGCTGACCTACCTGTGGCATCAGCTCCAGCGGGAGCATCGCGAGGACCGCGCGCGGATGGGCGACCGCTGCGACGCCTGGCGGCGTTTCCTGGCGACCTGCCGGCTGGTGCACGGGGGGTGCGGCCATCCCGACCTGCGGCTGATCGCCTACGGCGGCCGGCTGTTCGACCCGCGCCGGTACCCGGTGCTGGAGGACCCGCGCTGCGTCGTCTCGAACCGGACGTTCTTCGAGATCCTCCACCTGCTGCTGTTCGCGCGGCAGCGCAAGGGCGGCGAGCCGCAGCGGGTCGGGTACTGGGCGATCGACGTCGAGCAGATCGGCTACATCTACGAGGGGCTGCTGGACCACCGGTGCGCGCGGGCCGGCGACGAGCCGCTGGTGAAGCTGCGGGGCGCCGGCGAGGCCGCGATCCCGATCGCCGAGCTGGAGCGATGGTCGGGGGACGAACTGGTCGCGTTCGTCGCCGAGGCGACCGGGCGGAAGGCCGAGGCGGTCCGCGAGGCGCTCGCGAACCCGGCGCCGTCGCCGGCCGACGACGAGTGCCTGGCGCGGCTGCCGCCCGGCGTGGAGCCGCGGGTCCGGCCGTACGCCGGCATCGTGCAGTGCGAGGAGGTCGTGGCGCCCGGGCGGTTGTACCTGACGACCGGGACGAGCCGGCGGGCGTCGGGGGCGCACTACACGCCGCAGTCGCTGACCGAGCGGATCGTGCGGGCGACGCTCGAACCGCTCGTCTATCGCAGCGTGGAGGGGAAGCCGGGGCTGCTCGTCGAGCCGCGGGAGGTGAAGTCGCCGCGCGAGCTGCTCGAGCTCAAGGTCTGCGACATCGCGATGGGCTCGGGCGCGTTCCTGGTGCAGGCGGTGCGGTACCTGGGCGACCGGCTGGTGGAGGCGTGGGATCGGGCGCTGGCGGCGGCGCGCGAGCGCGACTCGCCGGCGCGGCTTTCGCTGCCGTACGCCGAGCCGTTGCGGGATGCCGAGGCGGAGCGGGCGATCGATCCCGAGCACCGGGACGAGATGGTGCTGTGGGCCCGGCGGTACGTGGTCGAGCGCTGCGTGTACGGGGTGGACAAGAACCCGCTGGCCGTGGAGATGGCGCAGCTCTCGTTGTGGTTGACGACGCTGGCGAAGGAGCGGCCGTTCACGTTCCTGGACCACGCGCTGCGGTGCGGCGACTCGCTGGTCGGCGTCGACCGCGAGCAGCTCCTCTCCTGGTCGCTGGACCGCAAGGGGTCGAACGCGCAGGTCGGGGTGCTGGAGCCGCTGGTGGCGAAGGCGGTGGACGAGGCGCTGGATCTGCGCAAGCGGCTCGCGCGGATCACGGTGCTCGAGGCGGCCGACAGCGAACGCAAGGCGGCGCTGCTGGAGCAGGCGAACCGGGCGCTCGAGCGGGTGCGGCTGGCCGGCGACCTGGTGATCGCCCCGTCGTTCGCCGAGGAGAAGGCGAGGGAGCGGGAGGCGAAGCGGTCGGCGCTGCTGGCCCGGTTCACCGCGGCGGAGACGGACGAGGCGGCGGCGGAGTTGCGCGACGACGCCGACCGGATGCTGGCGGGCCAGCGGACGTTCCACTGGCCGTTCGAGTTTCCCGAGGTGTTCCTCGACGGCGACCGGGGCGGGTTCGACGCCGTGGTGGGGAACCCGCCGTTCGTGGGCGGGCAGTTCATCCGGCGGCAGCTCGGGGAACGGACGCTCGGCTGGCTGCGCGAGCGGTGGCCGCAGAGTCACGGCACGGCGGACCTGGTGGCGTTCTTCTTCCTCCGGGCGTTCGAGAATCTCCGGCCGGGCGGCGCGTTCGGGTTGATCGCGACGAACACGATCGGGCAGGGCGACACGCGGGAGAGCGGCCTCGACGACATCGTTCGTCGCGGCGGGTCGATCTTCGCGGCGGTGCCGCGGATGCCGTGGCCGGGGCAGGCTGCGGTCAACGTGAGCGTGGTGCACGTCGTCCGGTCGGGCTGGGCCGGGCCGTGCAGGCTCGACGATCGGGTCGTGCCGGCGATCTCCACGTCGCTCGACGAGTCGGTGGTCGAGGAGGGGCCGAAGCGGCTTGCGGCCAACGAGGGCAAGAGCTTCCAGGGGTCGAACGTGCTCGGTCTCGGGTTCACGATGACGCCGGAGGAGGCGCGGGCGCTGATCGCGAAGGACCCGCGCAACGCCGATGTGCTCTTCCCGTACCTGAACGGCAAGGACCTGAACACCTCGCCCGACCAGTCGCCCACCCGCTGGGTCATCAACTTCTTCGACTGGCCGCTGGAGAAGGCCGAGCAATACCCCGACTGCATGGCCATCGTGCGGGAGAAGGTGTACCCGGAGCGCCAAGCCATCAAGGGCACGGATCCAACATCCGAGCAGCGGCGGCGGATCTGGTGGCGGTTCACGCGGCCGACAGTCGACCTCTACCGCGCCATCGCGCCGCTGGAGAGGGTGCTGGTGAAAGCACAGGTCAGCGACACCCATGCTCCAGTCTTGGTGCCGCCGCGCCAAGTGTTCTCGCACAAGCTCATCGTTTTCGCGTCATCATCGGCAGGTTTCTTCGGTCTGCTTCAAGGGAACATCCACGAAGCTTGGGCGCGCCGGTTCAGTTCCACGATGAAGACGGACCTGAGCTACACCCCCACCGACTGTTTCGAGACCTTCCCCTTCCCTGCCCGCCTGGACGGCCTGGACGAGATCGGCGAGCGGTATCACGAGCATCGGCGGCAGCTCATGCTCGCCAACAACGAGGGGTTGACGGCGACGTACAACCGGTTTCACGACCCGGAGGAGAAGGACCCGGGCATTCAGAAACTCCGCGACCTGCACGTGGAGATGGACCTCGCCGTTCGGAACGCCTACGGCTGGACCGACCTCGACCTGGAGCACGGCTGGATCGAGACGAAGACCACTGAGGAGAAGAAGGACAAGAAGACCGGCAAGGTCCGTACGGTCACGAAGTCGGAGTGGCGGTTTACGATCTCGGAGAAGGCCCGGCGGGAGGTGCTGCGCCGGCTCCTCGAGCTGAACCACCGGCGCTACGCCGAGGAAGTGGCCGCGGGGCTTCACGACGGAAAGAAGGCGAAGCGGAAGATCGAGGAGAACGACGCCGCCGGCGACGACGACGCCGAGACGTCGACCCCGCCGGACGGGAAGCAGCGCCAGCCGGCAACGAGCAAGGCGGGAGGCCGGTCGTTCGCGCTGACGCATCCGGACGCCGGCAGCCAGCTCGGCCTGTTCGGCGCCGCCCCGACCGCGCCGGCAGCGCCCGCTCCGGTCCCGGCGGTGGCGGAGGCGAAGGTGCCGTACGCGCCGAAGCCGCCCCGCCCGCGCCGGGGGAAGTCCCGGTGACCAGGATGTCGCGGCTCTCATATCCCGCGAAGGTGGTCCTGGCTGCGGAAGGCGGTCCTCGCGGCGCTGGAGGAGTTGGGCGGCTGGCGCTCGAAGGCGGAAATCATCGAGGCGGCGGGCATCGACGCGGGCACCTGGAACGCGGCCATCGCCGAGCTGCTCGACGCCGGCGAGGTCGAGCGGCGGGGTGAGAGGGCGGGGACGAGGTACCGGCGGACTGTTGCTTGACATCGCCGGGAACCCGCGATATCAGGAATGCTGAAGGGACCGGAAGCGGCCGCCCGGGGTTTCCCGCGTGGCCGTCCGATGGTTCCTTTTCTGTTTCTATTGCGCGCGCAGGTCCTTCAGGCAGTAGATCGAATGGCGCGGCCGGAGCTGTCCGGACTCGTCCTGATACTCCCCGCAATCGGCACGAAGCTCCTCGATGTCGCCAACGAAGAGGCGTAGATCTTCCCGACCTGGGTCCACCATCGCCGGGGTTCCTCGCCAACCCCACGCCAGGCAGTAGGCAACGAGGTCCGGCAGGACGATGAGCGGCGTGATGACCGAGCGTACGTAGAACGGCGCCGGGACGATCACTTGACTCCGAGCCAGGCCATCGCGCCGCTCGGAGAAGTACCCGCGAATCCACCGGTTGATGTTCTTCATTGTTTCGGTGTCCTCGTCGTCGAACACGAGGATCGCGTGGCGTTCGCCCGCACCGGGCTGACCGGGATGCAGGGCGTGGAAGACCCGTTCGAAAAGGAACGCGTACGGCTTCGCCATCACGTCCTTCCGCGGCCGCGGCTCGCGCTTGTTGCACACGACGGCCACGATTCGAGCCCTGGCGGTGGTCATGGCCTGGAACACCCGTTGCACGAAAGCGTGCCGCCGCTTCGCATCCACCGCCAGGGATGCACCGCTCAGCGGCTCGCGCCGGTGCACCCGCGATCGCCAGATTCGCTCCGCCTCGGCCAACTCCGTCTCCTTCAGCCTGTCGTAGTCGGGAAGTCGTCGGAGCACGGTTCGACCCAGGAGTTCCGTCGCCTTCACGTCAGCGCACGTCGGGTCGGTCTTGAGAAGGAGTTCGCCGAGTCCGGCCTCAATCTCGGACAGCAGGGTCGCGACCTGGTTCTCCCGCAGCAGCACGCCAGCAATCGCCAGGTAAGGCGTCGCCGAGTCGGTGCCGCACGTATCGATCAACGCCAGCATTCGCTGCTTCCCTGCGGAGGCCCGACGTTAGCACAACGGAAGGCGGACCACGACGTTCGCAGGAGCTGGTGGAGGTCCGGGTTGCGCCGGGCGCCGACGCGAGCGGCGGTATCGGTCGGCGAGCCGCGCGTGCTCCTCGAAGACCTGGACGTGGCAGCCCCTCGTCAGGCGCGCGTCGATGGTCGGGGACAGTCCGGCCGTTCGCAAAGTGGCCGCGACGAGCGCCGAGACGAAATCCCGGTGGACGCCGTCCTCGAAGCTCCCGAGCAGGCGCACTTCAGCCATAGTCACCGCGAGCCACGCGAGCGCCCAATCCGGAACGCGGCTCCGGGTCCTCCGGGTCCGGTGGCGGCGCCTCGCCATCCTGCAACGCGCCCTGGAGCATCGCCCGGCGAAGCAGGGGTTGATCGGCCCCGGCGACCGGCTGGAAGACGGTGCCGGCGGCGGTCCCGGTGCAGGCGAAGCACGTGGCTCGATGTTCGAGCAAGTCGATGACGTCGCGCGAATGGGTGGTCAGCAGGAACTGCGAGCCGCCGTCGCGCCGGGCCGCCTCCGCGACGATCTCGCAAATCTGCGCCAGACGCGCCGGGTGAACTCCGTTCTCCGGTTCCTCGTAGCCGACCACGGCCGCCGGGCTCGGCGTGGCCGCGATGCCCGCCACGCACAGCAGCCGGAGCGTGCCCTCCGAAACCATGGCCGCGTGGAACCTGCCTCGCCCGGCCTCCTCGATCCACAAGGTGAGGAAGCCCTCGACTCCTTCCTCCACCTCCACGGCCGTCAACCCGGGCACCAGTTGCGCGAGGTTCCGCACCAGGTTGCGGTACCGGGCCGGGTGTTCGTGCTCGAGCCAATGGTAGAAGGCCGCCAGCGATGCGCCGTGCGGTCCGGGGTCCTCGGCACGGATGTCGGACACCTCCGCCCGCATCCGCGTGGGCTCCACGTAGTACGCCCGAATCGACGCGAGCTCGCGGGCCACGGCGACGAGGTGGGGGTGGTTGACGACGTCACCGACCTCGGAGAGCACGCTGCGCTGTCTGGGCAGGGCGAAGTACCGCGGATGCGCCTGGCGTTCGAGCTTCACCGCCAGCCGGCCCGCCGACTGATCCCAGCGGATGAACGGTTTCTCGGAGCGCAGCGCGGCGCCGTCCCGGCCCAACGCCTCCAGCGATTCGCCGGTCACCTCCAGGGCGCGCTCGCGGGGCCGATAGCCGAGCTGCAGCCGGTAACGGAACCGCGAACGGGTGACCCGCGTGTAGGACCGCTCGAGCCGTTCGCGCTTCTTGCGCTCGTCCAGTGCGCCGTTGATTCGATCCCGGATCGACGGGTTGAGTTCGATGTCCACGGTGAACGCGAGCCGGAGTTCTTCGACACCGTTCCCGTTCGTCCCGCGGAAGAACCATCGTACCGGCACCTCGCGGCCGGCCCGATTCCCGCGGTGCTTCGTGAACGCCGACACCGCGGAGTCCTCGCGCGCGAGATGGCCGAGCAGATCCAGGGCGTCGAGGAGATTGCTCTTGCCCGCCGCGTTGGGTCCGAAGAGGAGCACCAGCCGGTCGAGCCCGGACAGCTCGACGCGCGCGAGGCTCTTGTACCCTTCCACGACGAGGCGGCGAATCACGGATTCAGGGTACCAGGAAGGCCGACGGCGGCTCAAGCCGCCGGGCCGAGTCGCCCTTGTTCTCCGCGCCCGTCCGCGGGTACGCTGCGGTGGCGTCGATGACCCGCGCTTTGCGGAGGGAGTCCGCGTGAGCCTCAACCCCGTCCAGTTCGGCACCGAGGTGATCGACCAGTTCGGCCGGTACCTGATGACCACCTTCCCGATCGCCGACCCCGGGATGGAGGAGCAGGTGCGGCGGCATCTGCGCCACGACCTGGGCGGCGAACGGCTGATCGCCAAGGGGCCGTACGTCTTCATCAACGCGGCGTTCGAGCAAGGCCCGTCGGTGGCGGCGCTGTGCGCGGAGCCGGGGCTCGGCCTGCACCCGGTGCTGCGGTCGGTGTTCCCCTACGAGTCGCTGCACAAGCACCAGGAGTTGGCGCTGCGGGCGATCAAGGCCGGGCGGCACGCCGTCGTCGCCACCGGGACCGGCTCGGGCAAGACCGAGGCGTTCCTGCTGCCGATCGTGGACCACGCCCTGCACCTGCGCGACGCCGGCGCGGCCCCGGGCGTCGTCGCCGTCCTGATCTACCCGATGAACGCGCTGGTCGACGACCAGCTCCGCCGCCTGCGGCCGCTGCTCGCCGGCACCGGCGTCACCTTCGGCCGGTACACCGGTGTCACGCCGGAGGAGAGCGAGCCCGAGCGGGGCCGGCTGCGCGAGTCGCGGGCCTACACCGCCCGGGAGCGAGACCTCCTGCGGGAGGGCAAGGAGGAGAAGGTCCCGCTCCCGTGGGAGGAGTGCTTCGCGCGCAAGGAGATCCGCGAGCGCAAGCCGCGCCTCCTGCTGACCAACTTCAGCCAGCTCGAGTACCTGCTGCTCCGGGACGTGGACCTGGGCCTGTTCCGCGACGCGCCGCTGCGCTTCTTCGTGATGGATGAGGTGCACACCTACACCGGGGCGCTCGGCTCCGAGGTTTCCTGCCTGTTGCGCCGGTTGCGCCACGTCGCCGGCCGGAAGGCCGAGGAGGTGCTCTGCGTCGGCACGTCGGCCACGGTGCAGCAGCCGGAGGGCGGGATCGATGCCGGCGCGGCGGTGCGGTCCTTCGCCGCCCGCCTGTTCGGCGTGGACCGCAACCGGGTGGAACTGGTCACGGAGCGTTACGACACCGGGCGCGGCCGGCGGACGGATCTCTACCAGCCCCCGCGTCCGCCGGACCCGCGCCGGCTGTTCGACGAGATTCTGGCGGCGTCCCGCGAGCTGCAGCTCCGGGACGAGGTCACCGGCCTCCCGGACGATCTGCTGCGGCTGGTCGAGCGGCTTTGCGGGCGGAGCGACGGCGCCGGCGCGAGCGCGATGGCCCGGGCGTACGACCTGCTGGCCCGGAACGAGGTCGTGGCGATGCTGGCGGACCTGTTCCGGTCGCCGGAGCTGTTGGAAAAGGCCTTGCCCCGGCTCGAGGCGATGGGGCGGGAGGGCGCGCCGCGCGACGAGCTCGTGGCCGAGCTGCTGGCGTACCTGACCCTCGGCGCCCTGGTCCAGCAGGACGATGAACCGCTGCTGCGCCCGAAGCTCCACTACTTCGTCCAGGGCTACCAGGGGCTCGGCGGTTCGCTGGATTCGCAGGGCGAGGCGAAGGTGCACTTCGACGCCGAAGCCGGCCACGACGAGGAAGGGGCGCAAGTCTTCCCGCTGGTGCTGTGCCGCTCGTGCGGCCAGCACTACTTTCCGCTCCTCGCCGAGGAGCCGGTCCACCGGGACGGCGTGGGTGTCCGGCGGACGCGGACCGACATGCCGGTCGAGCGCGGCGACGAGGACGAGCCGCTCTCCCGCGTCTACGTCACCAACCGCCTCGTCGGGCTGGACGAGGCGGACGCCGAGGCCGAGCCGCCCGCCGACGCCTGGTTGTGCCGGGTTTGCGGGGCGATCCAGGACGCGAAGACCGAGCGGTGCGCGAACGACAGGTGCGAGCGGCCGGGGACGCTCGTCCCGGTCCGGCTGCACCGGGGCGAGATGAAGACCTGCCTGGCGTGCGGGACGGCCGCCAAGGGCTACGAGGAGATCGTCACGCCGGCGAAGTCGAGCGAGGTGGCGGACGTCACCATCCTCGCGCAATCGATGCTCAGCGCGATGCGCGAGGAAGCGATGCAGAAGCTGCTGATCTTCACCGACAACCGGCAGGACGCCGCCTTCCAGGCCGGCTGGATGGAGGAGCGGTCGCGCCGGTTCCGGCTGCGCCACCTGTTGTACGGCGTGCTCCACGAGGACCCCACCCGGGTCTGGTCGTTCGAGAAGCTGACCGAGCGGATGGTCGATCAGGCCAAGGCGCGCGGCATCCTGAAGGAAAAGATCTGGGACGACGAGAACAACCTCACCCGCGTCCGCTGGTTCCTGCTCGAGGAGTTCGCCTCGACGGGCCAGCGGCGCGGGAGCCTGGAGACGCTGGCGCTGGCCGAGGTGCGGCTGCGCGGCATCGAGGTGCCCGAGATGCGGGAGTTCTACGACCGCTGGGCGCCGCGCCTGCGCGTCGACGCCGCGGGGCTCCAGCGCCTCGTGCGCCTGATCATCGACTACTACCGTCGGCGGGGCGTGGTGTCCGACCCGCTGTTGGGGCGCCGGTGGAGCGAGCGGGACGACGAGGTCCGCAAGGGGCTGGTCGCGGTGTCCGACCAGTATCGGCCGCAGGCGCTGGTGTTCTCCAAGAAGCAGGAATCCGACCGGGGGCTGCTCAAGGGCTGGACCGCGCGGAACGGCCGATCCGGGGCGCAGGAGATCTTCCGCAAGGGTCTTCCCGGGGGCGCCGAGGCGGGGGTCGAGGTCCGCGACGCGTTCCTGGAGGAGTTGTGGGAGCGGCTCAAGGCCGGCCAGGTCCTGGTTCCGGTCCAGTTGGTGGAGAAGCACGGCGGCAAGCTGGTTCCGGTCCGGGCGCAGGGCGCGACGCACCAGTTCAACGTGGAGCGCCTGGGAGTGATCCTGACCGAGCGGCGGATGCTCTGTCCGGCGTGCCGGCGGGCGCAGTCGGTGGCGCCGCCGACCGGCGCGTGCCCCGAGTACGGCTGCAAGGGGGTGCTGGAGGAGCGGGGCCGCGACACCGAGCATTTCGACGTCTGGCAGTACACGCGGACGGTGTTCGTGCCGCTCAAGGCGCGCGAGCACTCGGCGCAGGTGCCGAAGGAGGTGCGGCAGAAGATCGAGCAGGAGTTCAAGCGGGAGACGGGCGGAGCCTACAACTGCCTGGTCTGCACGCCGACGCTCGAGCTGGGCGTGGACATCGGCAAGCTGGAGATGGTGCTGTTGCGCAACGTGCCGCCGACGCCGGCGAACTACGCCCAGCGCGCCGGGCGGGCCGGGCGGCGGCACCGCATCGCGGTCGTGTTCACGCACTGCCGGGGCGACGCGCACGGGCGGTACTTCTTCCAGCAGCCGCAGGCGATGATCGCGGGGGAGATCCGGGTGCCGGCCTTCTCGATGCGGAACGAGCCGCTCCTCCGCAAGCACGCGCACTCCGCGATCCTGACGGCGCTCCGCGGGCTGGCCGCGACCGACGACGACCGGAAGATCCTGGACGACGCCTTCCCTCCGTCCGTGTCGCACTGGTTCGCCGACCTCCGCAAGGAGGGGGAGGACGAGCGGGTGTTCTACCTGCCGCAGCCGCGGGACCTGTCGGGGCTGGCGCAGCTGGTCGCCCGCCACCGGGCCGAACTCCGGGGCGTGCTGGAGGACGTGTTCGCCCGCGGCTGGCCGCCGGACGAGGCGGAGGCGGTCGCGCCCGGGCGGCTGGAGCGGTACGTGGACGAATTCGAGCCGGACCTGCGGCGCCACGTCCACGGCCTGTTCGCGCAGGTCCAGACCTACCGCCGGGAGCTGGCGGAGTTGCGGGCCGTCGAGGAGCGCGGCGCGGCATTGAGCGACGAGCAGGCCAACCTGCGCCGGCGCTACGACCACGCGCTCAAGGTGCTGCGCGACCGGGACCGGCCGGAGAACTACGCCCTGAGCTATCTGGCCGTGGACGGCTTCTTGCCGGGCTACGCGATGGCGCGCGAAACCGTGACGGCGCAGTGCCTGGAGCCGTACGTCGAGCTGTCGCGGCCCGCGGCGGTCGCGCTGCGCGAGCTGACGCCGGCCAACCACGTCTATGCCGACCGCAACATCTTCCGGGTGCGGAAGCTGCGGTTCGAGACGCTCCGGTCCGACGACGAACCGACCCGCAGCGCGGTCTTCGAGCGGACGCTGATGTACGACCGCGAGCACGGGCGCGTGTTCGAGAAGGGCGCGGCGTCGACCGAGGGGGGCGGCGAGACGGCGCCGCTGGTCTTCCGGTCGTGTCGGCTCGCCGACGTCGAGATGAGCCAGTACCGCGACATCGACGACCGCGAGCCGGTGCGGCGCCGGGTCTGGTTCGCGGTCTTCGGCAGCACGCTGGCGCGGCACGCCGGCGGGCGGCAAGGCAAGGTCGGCCCCTACGACTGCCGGTTCCTCCAGCGCCTCGACCTGCGCCTGGTGAACCTCGGCCGGCCGCGGGGCGAAGCGTTCTCGCTCTTCCCGATCTGCGCGAGCTGCGGGGCGACGCGCTCCCCGAAGGCGACCGAGGGGGAGCTCGAACGGTTCGCGGAGGACCACCGGAAGTTCCACGGCAAGCCGACGGTGGGCCACTTCGCCCTGCACGTCGATTTCACCTCGGATGCGATCGAACTCGGCCCGTTCCGGGCGCGCGGCGAGGCCGCGAACGTGTTCGAGTCGGTGCGGATCGGGGCGCGGCAGGTGTTCGACATGGGCGCGACGGAGGTGGAGGGCTTCGTCTTCGCCGACGAGCACGGCGGTCACCGGATCGTGTTCTACGACCCGATGCCCGGGGGTGCGGGCTACCTCCCGCAGATCGCGGAGCACTGGGAGGCGGTCTGCCGGCGGGCGACCCGCGTGCTGGAGAGCTGCGCCACGCAGTGCGAGACGGCGTGCTACTCGTGCCTCAAGCACTTCTGGAACCAGCAGGACCACGACGTGCTGAACCGGCACGAGGCGATCCGCCTGCTGGCCGACCTGACGCGGCCCCTGGAACTCGTCCACCTCGTGCCGCCGGTGACGTTGCAGCCGGCGCCGGACGGGAAGCGGGCGGACAGCCGGGCCGAACTGGACTTCGCCGAACTCTGCCGGAGGCGGAACTTCCCCGTCCCGCCGGCGCAGCAGTTCCGCGTCTCGTTCGAGGACGGCAGCCACACCGACGCCGACTGGGCGTACCCGGAGCAGAGGGTGCTGGTGTTCATCGACGGGATGAGCGAGCGGCTGCACGGGGACGCCGAGCGGCGCCGGCGCGACAGGCGGCTGCGGGCGAAGGCGCGGATGAAGGGCTTCCAGGTCGTCGAGATCACCGCCGAGGCGCTGGGGGACGAGGCGAGCCTGGCGGTGCACCTGGAGGAACTGGCGACGTATCTGTGCTACCTTGAACCCGGCGGGCGGCCCCCGGACGATGGTCGGGGTTCGGGGCCGAGGAGGCGATGATGCGACGGTATCGAGCGGCGAAGGCGGGGCGGAACGGGCGGCGGTTCTTGCGCGGGCGGCGGGTGCTGCCGGCGGCGGCGACCGCCGCGGCGTTGTGGCTCGGCTGTGCGCCGGCGGACGACACGTACGTGCCGCCGCGGGACACGGGGCCCGACCGGGCCGGCGACGCGGTCGATGTGCCGCCGGACGCCCCGCCGGACATGCCGCCGCCGACCGACACGCCGGCGGACCCGGGCGGCGAGGCGCGCGCGCCGGACACGGACAACGACGGTCTGCCGGACGAGGACGAGTTGGCGCGGGGGACCGACCCGACGCGGGACGACACGGACGGCGACGGGCTGGGGGACGGGGTGGAGGTGCTGGCGGGGACCGACCCGCTCGACCACGAGTCGGTGATCCCGCCGACCGATTTCTACGTGGTGCTGCCGTTCGAGGACCCGCCGCAGTGGCGGGACCTGGAGTTCACGGCGCGGCTGGGTCGCGGCGACATCTTCTTCCTGGTCGACACGACGGGCAGCATGTCGACGGCGATCAACAACGTCCGGACGTCGCTGGCGGGGTTCATCGTGCCGTCGGTCGAGGCGGCGATCGCGGACGTGGTGATGGGGGTCGGCGACTTCCGCGACTTCCCGGTGGCGCCCTACGGCGAGACGGGCGACTGGACGTTCCGGCTGCGCCAGGCGATGACGACCGACATCGGGGCGGTGCAGACGGCGCTCAACGGGCTGCGGGTCGGCGGCGGCGGGGACGAGCCGGAGTCGCAGATCGATGCGTTGTACGAGTCGGCGGGGGGCGCGTGCGCGGGCGGCGGCGGGTTCGGCCAGGCGTGTTTCCGGGACGCGAGCCATCCGATCGTCGTGGTGGTGACCGACGCCCGCGCGCACAACGGCATCGATGCCGACACCGCCTACGACCCGACCCTGGTCACCGCGCGGTCGTGGGCCGACACGCGCACGGCGCTCAACGCCCGGGGGGTGAAGATCGTCGGGGCGGCGGTGAAGCCGATGGCGATCGTGCCGGCGCCCGGCGCCCCGGACCTCGAACGCGAGGCGCGGGACACCGGGTCGTTCAACCGCGCCGGGGCGCCGACGGTCTATCCGGCGCCGAGCGGCGAGGTGAGCGGGGCGGTGGTCAGCGGGATCGTCGACCTCGTCGCGGCGGAGACGCAGGACGTGACGGCGCGGAAGCGGGACGACCCGGCGGACGCGGTCGACGCCACGCTGTTCATCAAGGAGATGCGGCCGATCTGGGCCAGCGACCCGTCGGCGACGTTCGACGACACGACGTTCTTCCACGTGGCCGGCGGGACGACGGTGGTGTTCTCGATCATGTTCCACAACGACTTCCGGCCGCACGAGCCGCACGTGCAGATCTACCGGGCGTACATCGAGGTCTACGACCTGACCGGCGGCACGACGCTCGACACGCGCAACGTCTACATCGTGGTTCCCGCCGAGGACGGCTTCCTGATCTGACGGAACGCCCGACCCGGGTTGTGCGGCCCGCGGACGGCGCGGGACGCGGGCGGTCCGCCTGGTCGCGGAGCGCGGCGGAACGGGTCCGCGCGTCGCGGCCGGCGCGGGTACGGTCCGGCGGGCGGGGTCCGCGGAGGCGGCGTCCATCGCGCAACGTTCCGGGAGGCCGCCGCGAAGCACGGGGCGATGCGACGCGTGGCCCTGCTGAACTCGCGCAAGCCGCGCCGCCCGACCCCGGGGGACCGCTGGGTGCGCCTCACGTCGCTCCTGGCCCGGCACCTGGCCGCCGCGGGCGACACGCTCGTCGCGGGGCTCGGCCCGCTGCACTACGACCTGCCGCTCGCCTGCGCCGTCGCGGCCGGCGGGGCGGTGGAGCTGGCGGGGGTGACGCTCGCGGAGGCCCGGGCGGCGGCCGGGCGCTATCGCGGGCTGCTCGACGCGCCCCGCGTGCGCCGGCTGCCGGCCGATCCGGACCGGCCGGCGCCGGCGGAGCGGGACCTGGCGGTGGTCGAGGCGGCGGACGAGGTGTGGGTGGTCGAGGCGCGCGCGGGGGGCACGGTGGAGCGGGTGGCGCGGGTGGCGCTGCGGCGAGGGCGCCCGGTGCGGGTCTGTCCGCCGGACGGCACGCCGGGGACGGCCGGGAACCGCCGGCTGCTGGCGGCGGGCGCCGAGGCGTGGCGAGCCGAGGAGTGCGGCGTTCCGGTGGAGTCGTTCCGCGCGGCGTGCGCGGCGGCGCGGGCGAGCGTTCCGGCGCCGGTGTTTCCCGCCGCTGCGGGGGGAGGCGAGTGGCCGTGGGTGGTGCACTTCACGCGGGCCTGCGCGGGGGAGTTCCCGGGCGAGACGCGGGCGGAGTACCTGGCGGCGCTGGCGGGTTCCGGCGACCCGCGGTTCCACGACGCACGGCGGGCGCTCGAACGGATCCTCCGCGAGGGTCGGATCCGTTCGTCGGCGCGGTTGATCCGCGGCGGGCACGCGGTGGTCTCGTTCACGGCGGCGCATCCGGGCGACCTGGCGCGGCTGTCTCGGTGGGCGAAGCACCTGGGTCGGAGGACGTTCGAGCCGTACGGGGTGGGGTTGCGGCGGGCGGCGGCGCTGCGGCTGGGCATCCGGCCGGCGATCTACGGCCCGCCGGGGTTGCAGGCCGCGCTGCCGGCGGAAGAGCGCCACCTGTTCCAGCTCGGGCGGGGGCGGCGGGAGCAGTGGACGCCGGAGCGGGAGTGGCGGGCGCGGGGCGACGTGGACCTCGGGCGCTGGCCGCGGGCGGAGGCGGTCGTGGTGGTGCCGACGGCGGCGGAGGCGGCGGAGTGGCGGGCGGGTTCGCCGTTCCCGGTGCTGGCGCTGGAGGGGTGGTCGGCTCAGCCGGCGGCGCCGGCGGGCGGCGACGTCTCCGGGGCGGGCGGCTGTTCGGGGGGCGGGGGCGGGGCGGCGGGCGGGCGCGGGGGCAGTCCGTAGTCGTCGCGGAGTTTGGTGCGCAGGCGGCGCAGGATCGTCTCTTCGGTGCTGCGGGGCTGTCCGGTCACGCGCACGCGCAGTTCGACGACCGGGAGGCCGCGTTCGCCGGAGCCGCGGACGAACTCGACGGCGCCCCGGTACTCGCGGCCGTTCTCGCGGATCACGAACAGCAGGTAGCCGTTCTCGCGGTCCTGTTCGGCGATCTCGTAGCCGAGGTCGACGCGCAGCAGGCGGACGGCGGTGCTCCAGACGATGTCGTGCTCGTAGGTGAAGGTCGCCTCGGCGTCGGCGGCGGCGCGGGAGGGGGCGAGCGCGCCGAGGGCGGCGACGAGCAGCGCGGGGGCGGCGGCGCACGTCGGGCGGTTCGGGCGGGACACGTCGCACCTCCTCCGGGCGGAGCGCCGCCCGGGTCTCCGGTTCGCATCATCGCAGCGCGACGGTGCGCCGCCAAATTTCCGGCGTTCCGGGTCAACTCCAGTCGGTGAAGTCCTCGGTGGCGACCTGGGGGAGCCCGGAGGAGAAGACGCCGCGCAGCGAGACGCGGGCGGCGAGCAGGCTGCCGAGGCCGGCGAGCAGGGTCAGGCCGACCTGGCAGAGGTAGAGCAGGAAGATGAAGGCGGCGGCCTGGGCGGCGACGCCGCCGGCGGCGGCGGGGAGGTAGAGTTCGAGCGCCACGAGGACGGAGGCCTGGAAGTTGCCGAAGAAGCCGGGGCCGGAGGGGAGCAGGATGCCGACGGCGACGACGGCCATCGTGGCGACGCCGCCGAGCAGGTCGAGATCCAGTCCGCAGCCGCGGGCGAGCAGCATGACGCCGACGGCGTTGATCGACCAGTAGGCGACGGAGGCGGCGAGGAACTTGAGCAGGGCGAGCTTGTTGGGGAGCACGGCGAGGCCGCGGCCGAACCCCTCCAGGACGTGCACGACGATGTCGGCCAGGCGCGGCGAGAACGGGGCGGCGAGGCGGCGGCCGAGGCGCACGAACGCCTCGGCGCGCCAGAGGAAGGCGAGCAGGAAGACGAGCGCGGCGAGGAACAGGCCGAGGGGCAGGAGGCGCAGCGGCCAGACGTAGGGGCTGCGGGAGGGATCGATGCCGAACAGGCAGAGGGTCAGCCAGAGCGAGACGAGCAGGCCGTCGACGACGCGTTCGATGGCGATCGTGCCGAGCGCGGCGCTCATCGAGACGCCGGCGTGGCCCTTGATCAGGTAGGGCCGGGCGATCTCGCCGGTGCGCAGCGGCAGGACGAGGATGGCGAGGAAGCCGACGAAGGCGACGGGGAGCATGCGGCGGACGGCGAGACCGGGATGGATCGGCCGCAGCAGGTAGATCCAGCGGTAGGCGCGGAGGAAGTGGACGGCGACGAGGGTCAGCAGGTAGACGGGGACGGCCCAGCCGGCGACGGCGGCGAAGCGGTCGGCGGAGGGGATGATTTCGAGGCCCTGGTTGCCGAGCCACCAGACGAACGCGGCGGCGATGGCCAGCGACAGGGCGAGCCGGACGACCAGCTTGCGGGCGCCGGCGGTCATGCGGGGCGCTCCGCCGGCGGGGGCGGGGATTCGAGGGCGAGGCGGAGGGGGCCGCGGTGCAGGAGGCGATCGAGGCCGTCGTCGCCGACGAGGCGGCGGAGGCGTTCGATCGAGCGCGCGACCTCGGCCAGTTCCCGCTCGGTGTGGAGGTCGGTGCAGGCCGCGTCGAACAGGTCCAGTTCGAGGAACCGTTCGGCGGCCTTGCGCGAGCCGCGTCCGCCCTGGCCGACGAGGCTGGTGAGGTCGAGGGCGGCGGCGACGCCGGCCCGGCGCAGCTCCTGGACGAGTTCCAGGTCGTCCTGGAACGCGGCGCAGCGTTCGGGGTGCGCCAGCACGGGTCGCAGTCCGCCGACGCGCAGGCGGAACAGTTGTTCGGAGAGCCGGGCGGGGGCGGGGCCGACGGTGGAAACCTCGACGAGGATCGATCGGCCGTTGGGGAACGGTCGGGCGCGGCCTTCGGCGATGCGCAGCCAGACCTCGTCGTCGAGGAAGTGTTCGCCGGCGAGCAGCACGCGGGGGCCGGCGGGGCCGAGCGCCGCGCGCAACTCGTGGAGGGCGGCGACGACGGCCTGCGGTTCGGGATCGTACAGGCCGGGCCGCATGTGGGGGGTGGCGACGAGGCAGGTGAAGCCGAGGTCGCGCAGGCCGCGCGCCAGGGCGACGGCCTCGGCGACGGTCTCGGCGCCGTCATCGACGCCGGGCAGGATGTGGCTGTGCAGGTCGATGAATCCTTCCGGCGCCAGTGCTTCGGTCATGCCGGTTCCGTCGTTCCCGCCCCGTCCGGGCGCCCCCACCGTTCGCGCACCACGCGCTCCAGCTCCCCGGCAGTGTTGCGCGAAGGGTCGTCGGTGACAAGTTCCAGCAGGGCGCGCTTGACCTCGCCGACGCGGGGTCCCGGGCCGATGCCGAGCAGGCGCATGATCGCGGCGCCGTCGATGGCCAGGGCGTTCTCGTCGAGGGCGGGGCGGGCGGCGAGGAGGGCGGCGGCGCGTCGGGCGAGGCGTTCGGCGGCGGCCTGGGCTTCGGGGACGTCGGGGCGGTCGCCCTTGGCGGCGAGGTCGGCCTGGAGCAGGGCGAGCTGGTCGGCGAGGCGTTCGGGGCCGATCCGGCGCAGCCAGCGGCGGACGGCGGCGTCGGTCCAGGCGTCGTCGTAATAGACGCCGTGGTGGGCGACCAGCGCCGCGGTCTGCTCGACGTCGCGCGCGGGGAAGCGCATCGCGCGGAGCCAGGCAGCGGCGAGTTCGGCGGAGCGTTGTTCGTGGCCGTGGAAGGTGCGGTCGGCCTTGGCGTCGTCCCAGGCGGCGGTCTCGAGTTTTCCCAGGTCGTGGAGCAGGGCGGCGAGGCGGGCGGGGCCGGGGGGCGCGGCATCGACCGCGCGCAGCGTGTGCTCGAACAGGTCGAACTCGTGCCAGCGGTTCTGGGCGAAGCCGCGGGCGCGGGCCAGTTCGGGGAGGAACTCGGCGAGCAGGCCGCTGTCGGCGAGCAGGCGGAGGCCGATGGAGGGTCGCGGCGCGCCGAGCAGCTTGACCAGCTCGTCGCGGATGCGCTCGCGGGAGACCCGGCGGAACACGTCGAGGTGTCGGGCGAGGGCGGCGCGGGTGGCCGGTTCGACGTCGAACTCGAGGACGGCGGCGAAGCGGGCGGCGCGCATCGGCCGGAGGCCGTCCTCGGCGAAGCGGGCGTCCGGGTCGCCGACGGCGCGCAGGGTGCGGGCGGCGAGGTCGCGGAGGCCGCCGAAGGGATCGACGAGCGCGCCGGTGAGCGGGTCGCCGGCGACGGCGTTGACGGTGAAGTCGCGGCGGGCGAGGTCGTCCTCGATGCGTTGGACGAAGGTGACGGCGACGGGGTGGCGGCCGTCGACGTAGGCGCCGTCGCCGCGGAAGGTGGTGACTTCGATCGGGCGGCCGTCGACGACGACGGTGACGGTGCCGTGCGGCAGGCCGGTGGGGATGGCGCGGGGGAACAGTTCGAGGACGCGCGCGGGGGGAGCGGCGGTGGCGACGTCCCAGTCGGCGGGAAGCGGCCGTCCGAGGGCGAGATCGCGGAGCGAGCCGCCGACGAGGAAGGCGGCGTGGCCGTCGTCGCGGAGGCGCCGGCAGACGGCGAGCACGGGGCTCGGGACGCGGCGCGGCCAGTCCGGCGGGACGGCGGCGCTGGCGGGCGGCGGGTCGGAACGGCGGCGTTCGGCCATCGGGCCTCTCCGGCCGAAGCGGATGATGTCGGGTTGCGCGGCACCGCGCAAGCGGGATCGGGAGGGGCGGGCTATTCCTCGACGCCGTCGACGACGATCGGGATCTCGCCGGCCTGTTCGGGGTCCTCGATGCGGGCCGACTCGCGGGCGGGGCCGAGGTTCGGTTCCTGGAGGCCGGAGAGGATCTTCTCGGCCTCGGCCTTGGCCTCCTCGGCCTGCTTGGTCTTGCCCTGTTTGGCGAGCATTTCGGCGTAGGAGCGGAGGGTCTTGGCGCGTTCGAGGTTGTCGCCGATCTCCTCGCAGATCGCGAGCGAGCGTTTGAAGAGCAGGTCGGCGTTGCGTTCCTCCTCCTCGCCCCAGCCGCCGGCGAAGGTGATTTCGGCGAGGGTGCGCAGCGCGATCGAGACGAGCACCTTGGAGCGCATGGCCTCGAAGTGGCCGAGGGCGACCTTGAGGGCTTCGCGGGCGCCGGCGTAGTCGCCCATCAGCATGCGGGTCTTGCCGATCGCGCGGGCGGTTTCGCCCTGGAGCAGGTGATCGCCGAGCTGGATCGCGATCTCCTGGGCTTCGCCGAGGGTCTTGATCGCGTCGGCGTAGCGGCGGATCTGGTATTCGGAGACGCCGATGTTGGTCAGCAGGTAGGCCTGGCGGAGGCGGTCATCGATCCGGCGGGCTTCGGCGAGGGCTTCCTGCCAGAGCTGGATCGCCTTGTCGTGTTCGCCGGAATCCTGGTAGACGGTGCCGAGGTTGTTGAGCGAGATGATCAGGCCGGGGACGTCCTTGATCTTGCGGCGGATCTCGAGCGATTCGGTGAAGCACTTGAGAGCTTCCTCGAACTGGGCGGAGTCCTGGTAGACCAGGCCGAGGTTGTTGAGGGAGAGGGCGATCGAGCGGCGGTCGCCGATCTGGCGGCGGATTTCGATCGCCTTCTGCATCTGCTGGAGGGCGACCTTGTATTCGCCGCGGCGCCAGTGGACCTTGCCGATGTCGTCGAGGGAGGAGGCGACGCCGCGCTGGTCGTCGGACATGGCGAACAGGACGTGGCCGGTGCCGAGGTGGCGGAGGGCTTCGTCGAGGCGGCCGAGTTCGCGCAGGACGCGGCCGATGCGGTTGTGGGCCACGCCGCCCTTGCGGCGCATGTCGAGGCGCCAGGCGATGCGGCGCATTTCCTCGAAGCACTGGAGGGCGTCGTCCATGCGGCCGAGGTTCTGGAGGACGTCGCCGAGGTTGTGGAGGGCCTCGAAGCGGGTGACCAGGTCGGCGGGGTCGAGGTGTTCGAGGGCGCGGCGGTAGTATTCGGCGGCCTTGGCGTTCGCGTAGCGTTCGCGGGCCTGGTTGGCGGCCTGGAGGTAGGTCGCGGCGGCCTTGGGTTTGGAGCCGCCGCGGGCGTGGTGTTCGGCGACCATTTCGAGTTCGTCCTCGCGGCCGTGGATCCGGTACGCGAGCCATTCGGCGATCAGCCCGTGGTACCGGCCGAGCTTCGCCGGGCTGGTCATGCGGCGGATCATGTCGCGTTCGAGGTTGTGCTTGAAGATGAACTCCTGGTCGCCCTCGAAGGTGGAATCGGGGACTTCCATGATGTAGTCGCGCTGGACGAGGCCGCCGATCACGTCGCGGATGTGGGGGGCGAGGTCGGCGGAGCCGCCCCAGATCTCGGGCGGTTCGGCGTCGGCGCGGCCGAGGGCGACGAGGCCGCCGAGCCAGAAGACGGAGCCGAAGGCGCAGGCCTTCTCCATCGTGTCGCGTTCGGCGGGGGTCAGCGCGCCGATCCGGGCCTGGATCGCCTCTTCGACGGACATCGGCAGCCGGACGGCGGAGAGGCGGTCGAGGTTGACCTTCCACTTGCCGTCGGGGGTTTGGGCGACGGTGCCGTTCTCGAGCAGCATCTTGACGATCTGTTCGATGAAGTACGGGTTGCCGCCCGCCATGTTGCAGGCGCGCTGGACGAGCGCGTCGGGGAGGTCCTCGACGGCCGAGAGCAGCGTGGTGAGGTACCGTTCGGAGTTGAGCCGGGACAGCGGTCCCAGTTCGATCAGCACGTGGCGGTCGCCGAGACCTTCCATCCAGTTGGGGCGGCGGACGTAGATCTCGTGGGTCGCCGTGCAGACGAACAGCAGGGGGGAGCCGGAGGACTTGCGGGCGAGGTGATCGATGATGTCGAGGGTTTCCTCCTGGCCGGCTTCCTCGACGTCCTCGAAGGTGTAGATCGTGGGCTTGCCCTTGGCATCGATCTCGAAGAAGCGCCGCAGGACGGTCTTGCGGATCTCGGCCACCTGCTCGGGGTTCGCCTCCATCGTGCGGATGAACGGGTTGTCGGGATAGCGCAGGCCGATGAACGAGCCGAGGAAATGGACGAACTCGGTGACGCGCTGGTCGCCGAGCAGGCTGGTCATCTGCTCGCGGAACTTCGTGCGCGCCTCGGCGGCGTCCATCCCTTCGAGGAGGCCGAAGCGGGCGCGCAGCAGCCGGGCGAACACGCCGTAGGTCCCGGTCGCTTCCTGGCACACGGCGCGGTAGATCTGGGTGCCGGGCCGGGCCTGGCGCGTCTTCTGGAGGAACTCGACGAGCAGGCGGGACTTGCCGATGCCGCGGTTGCCGAGGATCGTCACCATCATCGGCGATTCCTGCTCGACCGCCTTCCGCAGGGTGTCCTCGAGGGTTTCCATTTCCTTGAGGCGGCCGACCATCGGGATGCGCGTCTTGAGCGTGGCGATGCCCGGCTTGGCCGGAGTCGACGGTTTCGCGTTCATCGTGTCCTCCCTCTGGTTCCGACCGGCCGTTGGCGCGCAGCGGACGCCGGTCGCCGAGCCGGATCGATCGAACCATGTGACATTCGCGCGGCCCTTATGCTATCGGTAGCTTCCGATGTCAACCTGTGGTCGCGGGACCGCCGGGCCGGCGGCCGGCGACGCGGGGGAACGGGGTCGGGGCCGATGAGCGCGCGCGACAACCGCTTCGAGCCGACACCTTTCGGGAACTACACGCTGTTGCGGCGCATCGGCCAGGGCGGCATGTCCGAGGTGTTCCTCGCCCGGCCGCTCGACCCGCGCCGCTACCACGAACGCTACGCGCTCAAGCGGCTGCTGCCCGAACTGGCGCGGGCGCCGAACTTCATCCAGCTGTTCGACCAGGAGCGGGCGTTGGCGGAGCGGCTGGAGCATCCGAACGTGGTCCGGGTGGTGGACGGCGGGATGGTCGAGGACCGCTGTTTCATGGTGATCGAGTACGTGGAGGGGCTGGACGGCTGGAAGGTGACGCGGCGGCTGGCGCGGCAGATCGAGACGCTGCCGCTGGACCAGGTGTTGTGGATCGTGACCCAGGCGTTGTCCGGGCTGGCGTACCTGCACGAGTTGCGGGACGAGCAGGGGCGACCGCTGGGGATCGTGCACCGGGACGTTTCGCCGTCGAACATCCTGATCTCGCGGCAGGGGGAGGTGAAGGTCGGGGACTTCGGCATCGCGTTGATCTCGAGCGCGGAGGTGGAGCAGCAGCGGCGGCAGCGGTTGCGGGGGAAGATCCGGTATCTTTCGCCGGAGCAGATCCGCAACCAGCCGCTGGACGCCCGCTCCGACCTGTTCGCGGTGGGGGTGCTGCTGGCGGAGCTGATCATCGGGCGCACGCCGTTCCGGGGGCAGACGGACATCGCGCTGCTGCTCAACATCCGCGACGTGCGGCTGCACCTGGCGGAGGACCTGGACGAGCGGACGCCGGCGGAGCTGCGGGAGATCCTGATGCAGGCGTTGGCGCGGGACCCGCAGGACCGGCCGGCGAGCGCGGCGGCGATGCGGGACCGGCTGTTGGCCTTCGCCGCGGCGACGGGGCTCCGGCTGGGCCCGGCCCCGCTGGCGGCGACGGTCGAGCGGCTGTTGCGGCCGGGGGACATCGGGGACGAGGACGTGCTGCGCGACACGCTCACGCCGTGGGCGCACGAGCCGGTGGGTCCGCGGGCGATCGCGGTCGCGGGGGGCAAGCCGACGGAGCCGCCGGTGGCGTGTTACCGGGTGCGTTGGGCGGACGGGCGCGAGTCGGCGGAGCTGTCCTACGCGGAGATCGTCGAGCAGCTGCTCGGGGGGCGGATCGCGGCCACCGACGAGGTCTCGGTGGACGGCGCGGCGTTCCGACCGGTGAACGCGCTGCCCGACCTGCTGCGCCACCTGCCGCTGCTCACCCCGACCACGACGCGGATCGACGGCCCCGGCGTGCCCGATCGGCACGGGTTGTTCCAGGACGATTCCGTGGCGGGGGTGTTCCTGCTGCTGGCGCGCCACCGGGAGACCGGCCTGCTGGTCGCGGACGCCGGCTCGGTGCGCAAGGAGGTCTACCTGGTCGAAGGCCACCCGACCTACGCCTCCTCCAACCTGGGTTCCGAGCTGCTCGGCGAGTACCTGGTGCGCAAGGGGGTGCTCCAGCGGGGCGAGCTGGAGATGGCCCTCGCGCTGCTGCCCCGCTACGAAGGCCACCTGGGCGACACGCTCGTCGCGCTCGAGCTGGTCGACCCGCTGACGCTGTTCCACCACATCACCGAGCAGGTGCGGGAGAAGGTGCTGGAGCTGTACGGCTGGCCGGCCGGGTCGTGGTCGTTCTTCCGGGGGGTGGTGTGCGACAAGCGGGTGTTCCCGCTGGCCTCGTCGGCGCCCGAGCTGCTGCACGCGGGCATCCATCGTTCGCGGTCCGACGCGCAGCTCGAGGAGTGGTGGGCGGGGCTGGGGGAGCGGACGGTGGCTCCGGCGCCGGCGGCGGACCCGCCGGCGGAATGGTGGCCGCTGACGGAACTCGAACGGCGGGTGCTCGCGGCGCTCGACCGACCGTTGCGGGCGGCCGAGGCCCTGGGCCGGCTGCAGGCGCGGGTGCCGCAGGCCGGCCGCGCGGCGGTGTTGCGCGCGCTGCACCTGCTGTTCGCGGCGGGCCTCGCGCAGCGAACGGACTGACGGCGATGCAGTTCGTCGCGGGATTGCTCGCCGGTTGGGTGCTCGTCTACCTGGCGTTCGGCGGCTACCTGATCCGGCGCTGGTTCGTCGAGGGGCGGCAGCGGGTGTATCTCGTGCTGGCCGGCGCGAGCCTGGCGCTGGCGGCGTACACGGTCGGTTCCGTGGTGTACCACCTGGCGGACACGCCCGAGGCAGGCAATGCCTGCACGCGCCTGCAGACCGCGCTGGCCACCGGCGGCGTCGCCCCGATGCTCTTCTCGTTCGCGCTGGATTTCGCCGGGCGGCGGGGGCGGTGGGTCGAGATCGTTCGCTGGACCGTCGGCGGGGTCGGGCTGGCGCTGGGGGCGTTGATCGCGGCGGGGCTGGCCTTCGACCCGCAGCGGCCGATCGCGCTGCGCTTCGCGCTGGGCGGCGTGGAGGGCACGTACCACGACTTCGCGCCGACGCCGCTGGTGGCGGTGTTCGCGCTGTTCGACGTGGGAGCGATCCTGGCGAGCACGGTGGTCGTGGCCCGCGCGGCGGTCCGGCAGCGGGTCGGGGCCGCGCCGGTCGCCGTCGGATTCGTGCTGTTCCTCGCCGCCACGATCAACGACGCGCTGGTGATCAACGGCGCCTACGATTTCCTCTACCTCGGCGAGCACCTCTACATGCTGCTGGTCGGCTCGTTCGGCTACGTGCTCTTCGAGCGGTCGGCGCGGCTGGCCGTCGAGCTGCGCGAGCGAACCGCGCAGCTCGAGGCGACGCACCACGCGCTGGAGGCGACGCACGCCGACCTGCGCCGGAGCTACGACTCGCTGGATGCCGCCCAGCGCGAGCTGCACGAGTCGGAACGGCTGGCCGACCTGGGCCGGATGGCGGCGAGCCTGGCGCACGAGATCCGCAACCCGCTGTGCGTGTTGTCCAACGTCTCCGCCGGACTGCGGCGGGAGCTGGACCGGGCCGGCGCGCCGGCCGACCTGCGCACGCTGCTGGACGCGCTGCGGGACGAGGTCGAGCATCTGGAGCGGCTGGTGAACGACCTGCTGGCGTTCGCCCGCCCGGATCGCCGGTCCCGCACCCGGGCCTCGCTGGCGATGGTCGCCGACCAGGCGATCCTGGCGGTGGTGTCGGCGCTGCCCGATCCCGGTCGCTACGAGGTGCGGCGGGCGTACGACGACCCGCCGCCGAAGGCGATGATCGACCTCGAGCGCGTGCGCCAGGCGCTGGTCAACCTCTTGCTCAACGCCTGCCAGTCGATGCCCGACGGCGGCCCGCTGACGGTCTTCGTCGGCCGGGGCGACCGGCCGGGCGAGGCGCGGATCGGGGTGCGCGACGCCGGCGGCGGCATCGCGGCGGAGAACCGGGAGCGGATCTTCGAACCGTTCTTCTCCACCAAGCCGACCGGCACCGGTCTGGGGCTGTCGATCGTGCGCGCGATCGCGGAGGACCACGACGGCCGGGTCGAGGTCGAGAGCGCGCCCGGGGCCGGCTCGACCTTCTGGATCCATCTGGGCCTCGGAGCCGCGGCGGCGGACGAGGCCGGCGGACCCCGCGCCGGGAGGGAGGCGGCGGGATGAGGGGGGAACCGGCGACCGAGGCGGGCGGGGAGGGCCGGCGGCGCGCGATCGTGCAGGCGGCGGTCGCCGTGCTGCTGCTCGTGCCGGCGGCGCACCTGGCGGCGGTGGCCCACGAGTGGCTGTACTTCTCGTGGGACCGGATCGAGGAGTTGGCGCGGGCGGGGCCGCTCCGGGGCTTCTACGGCCCGCCGATCCTCCGCGGCTCGCTGGGGTTTCTGGTCGAGATGGCGGCGGCGGCCGGGCTGCTGGCCTGGGTGTTCCGGCGGCAGGGCGCGGGGTGGCCGCGCGCGGTGCGCGACGCGGCGCTGCACCTCCTGCCGCTGGGGGCGACCGCCTTCGCGCTGTTCCACGACAACGTGCCGGCCCGGCTGATGCTGGTCGCGGGGATCGTGGCGGTCACGGCCGCGGCGATCGCCTTCCGCGTCTCGCCCCCGCCGGCGCCCGGGGAAGGGCGTTCGCGCTGGCCGCACCGGCTCGCCGCCGGGCTGGCGGTCGGCGCCGCCGCGTGGTTCGCGGCGCTGGCGTTGCTGCGGCACGCCAGCTACTGGTCGTCGATCATCGACCTCGGCCTGTTCTCCGGGGCGCTCGAGTCGACGCTGCGGGGCGACCGTTTCCTGTACGCCCCGGAACTGGGCGTGACGTTCCTGGCGGAGCATTTCTCGCCGATCCTGGCGGTGCTGCTGCCGTTGCACTGGCTGTGGCCGGACCCGGCGCTGCTGCTGGTGGTCCAGTCGCTGGCGGTGGCGGGCGGGGGCTACCTGCTGTTCCGCTGGGCCGCGGAGGTGCTGGGGAACGGCTGGCTGGCGCTGGCGATCGCCGCGTCGTACCTCCTGGCGCCCGACACGTTCCAGGCGCAGTGGCACGACTTCCACATGGACCTGTTGATGCCGCCGTTGATCTTCGGCGCGCTGTGGGCGCTGCAGCGCGGCCGGACGGCCTGGTTCCTGGCGTGCGTGCTGCTGCTCTGGACGACGAAGGAGGACGCGTTCGTCTACACGACGCTGCTCGGGGTCTACGCCGGGCTGGCGCACCGGCGCCGCCTCCTGGCGCTCGGGACGGTACTCGCGTCGCTGGCGGTCGGCGTCGTGCTGCTGCACTGGGTCCTGCCGGCCTTCGCCGCGACGCAGGACCGCGGGTGGTTCTTCCGCACGACGTGGACCACGGGCGCCGCCGGCTACAAGTTCCTCGAGCGGTACGGGCATCTGGGGAAGACGATCCCGGCGATCCTGGGCCACGCGCTGTCGAACCCGTTCTACCTGTTGGGGCATGTGTGCAGCGAGGACCGGCTGGCCAGCCTGCTGACGCTGACGGTGCCGCTGGGGTTCGCCGCGTTCCTCGGCGGGCTGGCCTCGCTGGTGCTGCTGTCGGCGTGCCTGGTGATGCTGGTCGCCTCCCACGGCTACATGAACTCGCTCGCGTTCTACTACGGGGCGATCCCGCTGTGCTTCGCCTACGCCGCGGGGGTGGTGGGGCTGGCGCGGGTGCGCGCGCGGCTGGCGCGGCGGGATGCGGCGGCGGGTCCGGCCGGGGGCGGGCTGGCGCCCCGCTTCGACCGCGCGGCGGCGGCGTGGATCGGAACGGCGGCGGCGGCGCTGCTGTGGATCCATCCGGAGTCGGTGGTCTCGCCGGCCCACGAGCGGCCGGCGTACCTGCGGACGGAGCGCACGGCGTTCCTGGACCGGGTGGTGGCCTCGATCCCGCCGGACGTTCCGCTGACCGCGACCGGCTATCTGGGGGTGCACCTGATGAACCGGCCCCGGCCGCGGATGCTGCCGTACGGGATGGAGCGGGCGGAGTGGGTGGCGATCGATCTGTACCGGCCGCCGTGGCCGCTGGAGGGGCCGGAGTTGTGGCGCACGGCGGAGCGGCTGGCGCGGGACCCGCGGTGGCGCGTGGTCACGGCCGAGCGGGGCGTGCTGGTGCTGCGCCGGGGAGCGGCCGACGAGGCGGCGCGGGCCCGGGCGCTCGAGATGCTGCACACCCTCGTGCTGGAGCCCGAGGAGTGGGAGTCGTCGCTGTACTCGAACCTCGTGGTCCGGCGCGCGGACGCCTCGGGCGGCTGGGCGCTGGAGGTGACGCCGGACGACCGTCGCGGGGCGGGGTGGCTGTTCAACGGGCCGTTCGCGGTGCTGCCGGAGGGGGAGTACGAGGTCGAGTACCGGCTGGCGGCGCGCGGGGAGGCGGGGCGGGCGCCGACGGAGCGGATCGGCACGATCGATGTGTTCCGCGGCGGGGAGGTGCTGGCCGGTCGGGACTTGAGCCTGGCGGACTTCGCGCGTCCCGGGGCGTGGCAGAGCTTCACGCTGCGCTTCCGCCGGACGGCGCCGGACCCCTACGAGTTCCGCGTGTTCTACCACGATGCGGGGACGCTGGCGGTCGATGTGATCCGCGTGCGGCGCGTCGCGGACTGACGCGGCGCCGCCTTCTCCGGTCCCGCCGGCGCGGCCGGCGTCGAGGAGTCGGCGGACACCGGTCGAGGCCGAAGGGGGGGTTCTTGCCCCGTGGGCCTGGGCGCGGGCGCGGGCGTCGGCGTCGGGGAGGAAGTTGTCGTCGCCGAAGGTCCAGGTCGCCCGGGTGTCCATGCAGTCGCCGGCGCGGGCCGGGAGCGCGCCGCCGACGAGCCTGCCGCACAGGGCCAGTCGCCACCAGATCTGCCGCATGCTCGTCATCCTCCCGCCTCCCCGTTTCCGTCGTCGCGTTTCCCATTGACGCGCGCGGGTCTGGTTGCTAGGAGGGTGCCTCCTTTGGGGGCAAGGCGGGTCTGAAGGAGGAGGAGATGTCCGTCCAAGGAATCAGGCTGTCGTTCTCGGTGCGGATCTTCGGAGCGATGATCTCGCTGGGGCTGATGGCGTTGCCCGCCTGCGGCGGCGGTTCCGACGATGCCGTGGAAGACGGCGACGGCGGCGACGGCCTGGACGCCGAGACGGAAGTCCAGCCCGACGGCGGCGACGGCCTGGACGCCGAGACGGAAGTCGAGCCCGACGCCGGCGACGGCCTGGACGTGGAGACGGAAGTCGAGCCCGACGCCGGCGACGGCGAGGTGGCGGCCGAATGCGGCAACGGCGAGGTGGAAGCCGGCGAGGAATGCGACGACGGCAACACGACGGCCGGCGACGGCTGCGAGCCGGAATGCACGTGGACCTGCGAGGCCAACGAACAGTGCAACGACGATGTCCTGTGCAACGGCGTCGAGACGTGCAACGACCACATCTGCGTGCCGGGAACGGCGCCGGACGAGGGCACCGCATGCACGACGGCCGGCGGCGACCCGGGCGTCTGCCGCGCCGAGTCGTGCGTCCGCATCGCTTGCGGAAACGGTCTGGTCGAACCCGGCGAGGAGTGCGACGACGGCAACGACGACAACGGCGACGATTGTCTCGCCGATTGCCACCACGCCAGCTGCGGCGACGGTTTCGAACACGCCGGCGTCGAGGAGTGCGACACCGATCTGCCGCGCGACTGCTTGACCGACTGCGACTCCATCGGCATCGAGGACTGCATCGCCTGCGTCTGGAGTTCCTGCGCGCCGCCGGCCGAGATCTGCAACGGCGCCGACGACGATTGCGACGAGACCGTGGATGAGGGGTGTCCCATCGGCATCGTCCTCGGAACCAGCACGGCCGGCCCGCTGTGGGGCAACCTGACGGGCGGGTCGCCCTTCGACGACACCTGCCCGGCCGGCCAGGCCCTGATCGGCCTGGAAGGCAACTCCGGCGGGAACATCGACCGGGTCCGGGGACTCTGCGGGACCCTGCAGGTCGTCGCGGACACGTCCGGGACACCCTACAGCTACGACGTGACCGTCGGTGCGGAGTCGTCCCTGCCGATGCACGGCACCAACTTGACGACCTCCTACCGGATTGTCTGCCCGGCCAACACGGTGGCCGTCGGTTTCGAGGCGCGGGCGTCCTCCGGCGGGGTGACCGCGCTCCGCCTCCACTGCGCGGGGCTCGATGTCACCGGCGGACCTGGGACCTTTGCCCTGGTGCGCGAACTGACCACCACGACCGTCGAGGTGGTCGGCAGCAATCCCGGCACGTGGTACAGCCTCGTGACCACACCCCCGGACGTGATCCACCGGTTGCACGGGCGCGCCGGCATGTGGATCGATGCCATCGGCGGCGGTACCGCGACCCCGAGCCTCCTGCTCCGCTAGCCTCCAGCCGGAACCTTCCCCCGCACGCGTCCTTCCGCTCCCGAAGCACGTCGTGCAGGAATTCGAGAAGTCCCTCGGCTGCGGCGACCTGGCCCTGCGCGCCGGAGAGATCGAGTTCCACGACGAACCCGCCGGCCGTCGCTCGACCCGCTGGTCGGCGCACGATGCCGGCTGGTCGGCGTCGCTGCGCGCCGCCGACTTCCGAAAGGAATGACAGCGACTTCATGTTCCGGTCGGCCGCCTGCGGCGGTCCGACCGGCGGCGGGGCCAACATCGACGCCGGCGTACGCGTCCCGGCCGGCGACCACGTCGGCCGCGAGCGGCTCTGCCGCTACATCACCCGCCCGCCGTTTGCCATCGACCGCTTCACCGAGCTTCCCGACGGCCGGATTGAGGGGACGGGGGGAATGCGCGGTCAGAACCGCGCCTGGGTAATGATCGCGGCGCCAAGCTGGTGTTCGTTGCGGTAGACGCGGAAGGTGCCGTAGCTGTCGCGGGACAGGCGGGTGGCGTTGTTGTCGAGGACGTACTGGACCATGGCGTAGATCGAGAGGATCTCGGAGAGGTCCCAGCGGAGGGAGGCGCGGGCGGAGAAGATCGGGACGGAATCGTCGCCGGAGGGGAGGATGTCCCGGGTTTCCTCGTCGCGGACGACGATGGTCGTGCCGCCGGACTGGAGGGTGGCGGGGATCTGGACGCCGGCGATCAGGGCGGGGGTCAGTCGTGGGCCGTCGAGGAAGTAGGAGACGGAGGCGGCGGCGAAGAACTCCGGCTGCGTCTCGGCGCTGCCGGGGATGGCGACGAACGGCGAGAAGCTCGGGACGTTGTGGAGGATGAACTCGAGGTTCCGGTAGAACGCGGTGAGGTTGCCCGAGAAGCCGCCGTACTTGAGTTTCCCTTGGAGGGCGGCGGCGAAGGCGGGCTGGATGACGGAGCGGCCGTTGACATCGACGTCGGCGACGTGCTGTCCGAGGGCGGTGCCTTCGAGGGTGACGGCCCAGGCCAGGTCGGAGGGCGGGGGTTCGTCGTTCGCCGCGGCGGCGGCGGCCGCCAGCGCTTCCTCGGCGAGCGCCTCGACGGCGTACGGTTCGTTGCGGTAGAGGCGGAAGTCGGCGCCGGGGCCGACGTCCATGCCGTCGTGCAGGGCGAGGCGCAGCGAGCCGCCGCCGGTGTAGACCGAGACGCCGACGAGTCCGGGCTGGTCGAAGGTGCCCTGCTGGAAGTAGCCGCCGGAGAGATCGATGCGGAACATCTCGCCGATGTCGAAGCCGGCGCCGGCCAGGAAGCCGTAGTTGGTTTCCTGGACGTTGAGCGGTTCGCCTTCGACGTCGGCCTGGCGCTGTTCGGAGACCTTGGCGGTCTTGAAGCCGAGGAACCAGTCGGCGGGGCCCAGGTCGAACTGCAGCTTGAGGCCCGGGGCGAAGCCGTTGCGCTTGTTGGTGAACAGTCCGCCGCCGCCCCACGAGATGTCCCACAGGTAGCCCATGCGGAACCGTTCGGTGTCGAACGGGAAGAACACCACCGCCATCCCGTCGCCCCGGCCCTCGGGCAGGTCGTCGAAGCCGTAGCGGAGGCGGAGGTAGGTTCCGTCGTCGCGGATGTCGAGGCCGTCGTCGGAGATGTCGAACTGGAGCACGACGCCGGCGTCGGTGGACAGGCGGGGGAAGAATCCGTCGAGGTGCTTGTACATCACGAGGTGGGTCTGGTTCTCGCGGCCGGTGTAGCGGCTATCGATGTTGTCCATGAACAGCTCGTAGCCCTGCCGGTCGCCGATCGAGGGGAACGGCGAATCGGGGAGCTGCTCCCCGGCGTCGGCGAGGAAATTGTCGTCGCCGAAGGTCCAGGTCACCCGGGTATCCATGAAGTCGCCGGCGCGGGCCGGGAACGCGCCGCCGACGAGCCCGCCGCACAGGGCCAGCCGCCACCAGATCTGCCGCATGCTCGTCATCCTCCCGTCTCCCCGTTTCCGTCGTCGCTAGCGCGTGTAGTCCTCGTCGGGCGGAATCGGCCCGACGCACGCCTCGTGCATCGGCTTGGCGGGGCCGGCGAGGACCAGGTCGTCGCGGCACCGCACTTCGAGAATCCACGGCACGTCGAGGAACTCGACCTGCGAGAGCGTGCCGCGGACGAGCGCCACCGTCTCTCCGGCGTGGGCCCGCGCGTCGAAGTCCGGGACCGCCTCGCGGGTCAGCACCTGGATCTTCCCGCGTTCGGCCGCGGTGGCGCCGGGGGTGGCGACGGAGAACTGGCCGTATCTCCGGTACTGGGACAGTTCGGAGCAGTCGAGCGCGGCGTTGCAGTCGTCGGCGCACGTCTCTTCCGCGGTATCCCAGTCGATGGCGCCGTTGCGGTTGTGGTCGCAGTCCTCGAAGCGCGGGGTGATCTGGCCGCCGGAGACCTGGACCAGGCCGGCCTCGAGCGATTCCATCGTCGCGGCGTCGTTGAGCAGGGCGCGGGTGATTTCGACCGGAGCGGGCACGAGGCATTCGGCCGGGCCGGGGCGTTCGGGCCGCGGCCAGTCGCGGTCGCGGGTCCAGGACGGGTAGTTGAGTTCGGTGTAGCCGTAGAATTCGCCGACGATGCCGCCGAGGGTCTGGAGCTTGTCGCAGACGCGGACGCCGGCCGGGGTGTTGAAGTTGAAGGCGAACAGGTGGTTGTACCCGCGGGTCTCGCTGATGTCGGTGACGTAGAGTCCATCGACGGAGACGCGGGTGACGACCATGTCGCCGGCGTCGATGTTGACCGAGCGGCCGTCGAGGGGGGGGATGGAGGTCAGTCCCTGGACGTCGGCGATGCGGGGATTGGCGTAGTACAGGGTGGGGCTGAGGCCGACGGCGTGGCTGCCTTCGGACTCGCTGTCGTCGTTGGAGTAGGCGCAGCCCGGGTCGGCGCCGTAATCGATCCGGCCGTCGCCGTCGTCGTCCAGGCCGTTGCGACAGGCGGAGCCGACGGCGGGTCCGGGGACGAACCCGAGGTCCTCGACCCACAGGCGGGCGTCCCCGTACAGTTGGGCGACGGTGACGCGGACGCCGGCGGCGCGTCCGCCGTGGAGCTGGACGTTGCCGCGGACGGCGCCGGGATATTCGACGGCGAGCACGTTGCCCGGCTGGGAGCGGATCGCGACCCAGCCCTCGCGGAACGCCTCGACCGGCATCGCCTCGATGTCCAGCGTGTAGGTGACGCCGTCGAGGGAGAACGGCAGGCGGGCGTCGGGTCGTCCGGGGTCGCCGGCGGTGAGGGCGACGCGGAAGCCGAGCGGTCCCGGGGGGAATTGACCGGGGTCGCCGCAGGCCGGCAGGAGCGCCGCCGCCGCCACGACCCCGATCCGGATGCAGCCTCTCACCACGTTCGCCTCCTCGCGTCCCGTCCGTTCACGGCAGGTAGGCGCGGATCCGCGCGTCCTCGGCGGCGCCGATCCGCCCATCGACGCACGCCACCTCGGCGCACTCGAGCCCGGCGTGGTTGCGCAGGTCGCAGGCCACCGGTTCCGCGTCCTCGCCGGGCCGGATCACGCGTTCGAGGTACAGGTCGGCGACCTGTTCCACGCACGAGGCGAGCACGCAGCGGCTCGCGCCGGCGCAGGCGCCGTCGTCCTGGCAGAGTTCCAGGGTGTCGTTCCAGCGCCAGCGTCCGGAGCAGGCGCAGAGCTGGTTCTCGCCGCAGTCGGCGTCGTCGTCGCAGGTGCGCGGTTCGACGCACGGTTTGCCGCCGCGGATGCGGTCGATCACGGCGTCGCGCTGGGGGATGCCGGAGTCCTGCTGCGTGGTGTTGCGGCGCAGCATCACGTAGCCCGACCCGCCCTGGGCCAGGTAGTTGTTGGTCGCCAGTTCGTACGAGCCGTCGTCGACGACGTCGCGCAGGTTCTCGCCGCTGCCGATGCGGATCGATTCCGCGCAGGGCAGCCCGCCGGTGCGTTCGCAGCCGCGGCAGTTGAGCACGACCTGGGCGCCGGCGATCTGGGCCTGGGACGAACAGCCGCGGCTGGCGGTCCGCCGCGCGACGTAGTCGAACAGATCGCGCACCTCCAGGCCGGACAAGAACATCGTGGTGATCGTGTTGTCGAACGGGAAGACGTTGAACAGTTCCTCGACGGTGACCGGGCCGGGGTTGAGGTCGGAGCGGATGCCGGTGGTGTTGGTGAGCGCGAAGTCGGTCTCGATGCCGGGGCGGACCCACATCGCGTCGGCGACGAGGTTGCCGAGGGCCGAGTCGCCGCCGGTGGAGCCGAAGCGCCGCACCGTGTTCGGCGCGTAGCCGATCAGCCGGTCCAGATCGACCACCTGCTGCATCCGGATCTCGTACGGTTCCAGCAGGTACTGGACGGCCGGGTCTTCGGGCACGGTGGCATCGACCGGGAACAGGGTGTAGTCGTGGCTCACCACTTCGAACCCGTTCCGCGGGTCGTCCGGGTTGCGGCGCAGCACGAGGTCGAGGCGGCCGAGGTATTTCAGGAAGGCGCCGGAGTGGGAGAGGAGCACGGGGCGCGGCGTGCAGCCGCGCTCGGCGCGCAAGGTCTCGCTCTGGCAGTCGTGGAGCACCTTGGGCGGGTCGAGCACGATGTGCAGGTGGCCGCCCATCACGACATCGATCCCCTCCGTGTTGCGGATGATCCGCTCGTCGCCGCTCAATCCCTGGTGCGTGGCCAGCACGATCAGGTCGACCTGCGGGCGCAGGAAATCGACCCACTGCTGCGTCACGGCTTCGGCGGTGAGGGGGGTGATGCCGAGGCGGTTGCCGGTTTCGAAGATCGAGAACATCGAGGAGGTGTCGCCGAGGCCGATCACGCCGACGCGGAGCCCCTGGACGTTGAAGACGACGTAGGGTCGCACGAGCCGGGCGAGGTCGTTCTGCGAGTAGGCGGAGGGTTCGAACACGTAGTTCGCGGCGAGGGCGGGGAAGCGGGCCCAGTCGTCGAGTTGCCGGGCGAGGTTGGGTCCGCCGCGGTCGAACTCGTGGTTGCCGACCACCATCACGTCGGCGCCGATCTCGGACAGCACGCGGAACTCGGCCTGTCCCTCGAAGAAGTTGAAGATCGGCGCCCCCTGGAACGGATCGCCGCAATCGATGTGCAGCACGCGGCCGGAGCGCCCCCGCTCGCGCCGGACGAGGTAGGCGAGCCGGGCGGCGCCGCCGAACGGGCTGTTGTCCTGCTGCAGGCCGAGCCGGCGGTCGACGGCGCCGACCTGCATGTCGTACGGCAGCAGCCGGCTGTGGATGTCGGCCGTGTGGAGGATCGTCAGCAGGACTTCCTGGCCGCCGAGGTCGATCGGCTCGCCTTCGTTGACCACGCAACCGCCGGCGGCGATCGTCGCCGCCAGACCGAGGAGGATCCACCCGTCGCGCGCGCGCATGGCTGCAACCTGCCACAAGGCCGCCGCGCGCGCAACGGTGGAGCGCGCGCCCGATTCCCGTCGCAAGTCCGGGCGCCGGCGCGGTTCAACCGCCCGCCGCAGCGCCGTGCGTGTTGCGGACCGACCAGACGGCGCCCTCGAACACCCGCAGGTTGTACTGTTCGGTGATCGGCTGGTGGTCCCGGTCCTCGGCCTTGTAGTCCCACGACAGGTTGGCGTCGAGTTCGAGGATCACCTCCTCGCCCGGCGGGATCGTCTGGGAGGCGCCCAGGCGGTCCTCGCCCCACGGCGCGCCGACTTCGGAGACGTAGAGGTACCAGATCTCGATCCCCGAGTCGTTGACCAGGCGCACCTGGACCGGCTGCGGCGGCACCTCGACCGGGGGAGGAGGCGGCGCGGCGGAAGGCTGGAGGTAGATGTTGCCGTCGGCCGGCAGCGCGAAGTTCCGCATTTCGGCCAGCGTCTCCCGCCCGCAGTTCTGGGCCAGGAGGTCCCAGGCCGGGTAGCGGGCGTCGAGCTGGACGCGCAGGGCGGCGCCGTGCGGCAGCGTCTGGTCGCCGAGGCGGTCCTCGCCCCACTGGGTGTCGCTGGCCGGCGAGATGTGGAGGTAGCAGACGACCTGGTTGGTGCTGTTGATGATGTGGACCTGGACCAGCCGCGGCGCGGGGGCGACCGGCGTGGTCGTCGGACCGGGCGTCGGGCGGACGGTCGGCGCGGGTTGCGGCGTGGGCCGGATCGTATAGATCGGGCAGCCGGCGACCAGGACCAGGGACGCGGCGAGACAGCGGGCGATCGGGCGCATCGGGCCCCTCCTTGGACGATCCTGGTTCTAGCATCCGCGCCGGTCCGGGCGCAACGTGGAGCGTCCGGCCCGGGGGTCCGGGAGGAGCGGGATGCCGACAAGTTGCCCGCGGGCGCGGGGGCCGGTAGCCTCGGCATGGGGGGCGGAGGTGCCGATGCTGCCGTTGCCGCAGATCATTCGACGGAAGCGCGACGGGGGGCGACTCCAGCCGGACGAGGTTTCCGCGATCGTCCTCGGGTTCGCGCGGGGCGAGGTTCCGGACTACCAGATGTCGGCGTTGCTGATGGCGATCGTGTTCCGGGGGCTCGACACGGACGAGTTGCGCGCGTGGCTCGACGCGATGGTGCGCTCGGGCACGGTCGTCGACCTGTCGCACGTCCCGGGGGTCAAGGTCGACAAGCACTCGACCGGCGGGGTCGGCGACAAGGTCTCGCTGTGCCTGGCGCCGTTGGTGGCCGCCTGCGGGGTGCCGGTGCCGATGATGTCGGGTCGGGGGCTCGGGCACACCGGCGGCACGCTGGACAAGCTGGAGGCGATTCCGGGGTTCCGCACCGACCTGCCGGTCGAGCGCTTCCGGGAGGTCGTGGCCTCCTGCGGGCTGGCGATGGTGGGGCAGACGGCCGATCTGGCGCCGGCGGACCGGCGGATCTACGCGTTGCGGGACGTGACGGGGACGGTCGAGTCGGTGCCGCTGATCACGGCGAGCATCCTGTCGAAGAAGATCGCGGAGGGGGCCGACGCGCTGGTGCTGGACGTCAAGGTCGGCGACGGGGCGTTCATGAAGACGGTCGACGACGCCCGCGGGCTGGCCCGGGCGCTGGTCGTCGCGGCGCACGCCTACGGCAAGCCGCTCACGGCGCTGTTGACCCGCATGGACCGTCCGCTCGGTCGGGCCGCCGGCAACGCGCTGGAGACGATCGAGGCGATCGAGGTGTTGCGGGGGCGCGGTCCGGCCGACCTGGTCGAGCTGACGCTGGCGCTGGGCGCGGAGATGCTGCGGCTGGGGGGCCGCGCGGACGACGAGGCGGAGGGTCGGGCGCGGCTGCGCGCGGCGATCGCGGACGGTTCGGGGCTCGAGCGCTTCCGGCGGATGGTCGAGGCGCAGGGGGGCGACCCGCGGGCGCTGGACGACGTCGGGCGGTTCCCTCGCGCGCCGCGGCGGAGCGTGGCGCGCGCCGCGCGCGGCGGCTGGATCACCCGCATCGCCTGCGAGACGGTCGGGTGGCTGAACGTGGAGCTGGGGGCCGGGCGCCGCGCCGCCGGCGACCGGGTCGATCCCGCCGTGGGGTTCGAGTTCGAGCGCAACGTGGGCGACCGGGTCGAGCGGGGCGAGCCGCTGGTCGTGGTGCACCACCGCGACGAGCCGGCGGCGGCGGACGTAATCCGGCGGCTGGGCGAGGCGATCGCGATCGGCGACGAGCCACCCGCGGACGGGCCGCTGGTGTTGGAGCGCATCGACCGCGCGGGCGATCCCGGCTGACGGGCGCCGGCGCTACGCGCCTTCGATCATCACGTCGGCGGGGTTCTGCGGGTCGGCGCGCACGGCCACCGTGGCGCCGGGGGCGAGCTGGACGAGCAGTTGCGGCGGCACGAGCAGCTTGGTCTCGGCGTCGTAGGGCGGGAGGTTCGGGAGCTGCACGCGCAGGCGGATCCGCATCATCGGCACGTTGTTGATCTCGGTCCCGGTCCGCTCCAGTCCCAGCAAGGTGCCGTGCCCCCGCAGCCCGTGCAGCCGCAGCCGCTCGGCGCGCTTGCCGGCGTTGCGCATCCCGCGGCCGAGGAAGAACAGGACCAGCCCGGTCGGCACCAGGCCCATCAGCGCCGTCAGGGCGCCCATCGAGGTTTCCGTCCGGGTGACCGCGGCCCACAGTCCGATGCCGGCGGATGCGACGAGGAACAACGCGCCGAGGAAGAACAGGAAAGACCCGACGCCGCCGCCCACCGACGCGCCGGCGACCTTGGCCGCCTCCCGCGAGTACTGGGCGTCGGCGGCGGCGAAGCTGCCGGCGCAGAGCCCGAGCGGCGCGTGGTACTCGAGGACCCGCTGCATCGTCTCCCGGGACTGCGGTCCCTTGGCCATCTCCAGCATCAGCAGCTGCGTCGCCGTCGGGAGTTGCCCGACCTGTTCCCAGGCGTTGGCGCGCAGGACGGCGGCGAGCGTGTCCATCGCGTCGCGGATCGGGACTTCGTCGGGGGCGCGGCCGAGCACGCGGATCACGGCGTTCCAGTCGCGGCGGCAGGTATCGAGGTAGGCGCGGGAGAGGCGCCATTCCGAGTCGGCTTCCAGGTCGTCGGACTGCGGGTCGCACGGGCCGAGCCAGGTCTCGGCCGAGGCGAGGTCGCCGTCGCGGGCGGCGCTGCGGGCCAGGCCGCCGCGCAGCATCTGGCGATGGCGGGGCAGGGTGACGACGTCGAGGGCGCTCTCGTAGAGTCCGCGCTGGACCCACGGCTCGTTCGCGCGGGCGAAGCGGCTCGCCAGGGTGCTGGTGAGGAACACGAGCCGTTCGGCCGCGTCGAAGCTTCCCGTCTGGCGCACTTCGAAGCGCGCCTGGTTCCACACGGCCATCGCCTCCTGGACCTTCCAGTCGGGGATCCCGCCGGCTTCGAACAGCGATCGGATGGCGGGGGGCGGGAGCCACGGCTTGCCGTCCTGGGCGCGCAGCCGCTGGAAGCGCTCCGCCTCGGCGAGCGGCGGGCGGCCGGGCGGCGCCAGCGGCGTGCGATCGTCGCGCGGCGGCACGGCGTTGACGGTGCCGCAGCGCGAACAGGGGACCTGGCCGCCGGACACCGGCGCCTGGACCGGCGCGAGACACTGGTGGCAGAGCAGAACGCGAATGTTCGCGGAGAACGGCGTCATCCCGGACCTCCCGCGTCGCAAGACCGGCGACGTTGCGACCGACTTGTACAGCAAATCGTCAGGCGAGAACACCCGGATCGTTCCGTCGGCGCGACGGGCCGGCGCGGGGCGGGAGCGGACCCGGATCGAACGGCGCGCTGGATTCACCGCGCGCGTGCTGGTAGCCTGGGACCGTGCAGGCGGACCTGTCGGGTGTGGTCGTCGGGGGCAAGTATCGCCTCAAGGAGCTGCTCGGCCAGGGCGGGATGGGGCTGGTCTATGCGGCGGAACACACGCTGCTGGGCCGGCCGCTGGCGGTCAAGCTGCTCAAGCGCGAGTTCACGCGGGACCGCGTGGCGGTCCAGCGGTTCCAGCAGGAGGCGGTGAACGCCAGCCGGATCGGGAGTCCTTACATCGTCGCGATCCACGACCTGGGCGAGACCGACGACGGGACTCCGTTCATCGTGATGGAGTACCTCGAGGGGACGACGCTGTACGCGGCGATGGGGGAGGACCCCGCGACGGGGATGAACGGGGTGTTCGAGGTGCCGCAGGCGGCCGACCTGTTGTGCCAGGTGCTGGCGGGGCTGGCGGCGGCCCACGGGCACGGGATCGTGCACCGCGATCTCAAGCCGGGGAACATCTTCCTCACGGAGTTCGGCGGCCGGACCAACTTCGTCAAGCTGCTCGACTTCGGCGTGTCGAAGGTCTTGGGCGGGGACCGGGTGATGCACATGACCCGCACCGGCGTGCTGCTCGGCACGCCGACGTACATGGCGCCCGAGCAGGTGATGGGGCGCAAGGACATCGACCATCGGGTCGATCTGTGGGCGGCCGGTGTGATCCTGTTCCGGCTGCTGGCGGGGCGGCGGCCGCACGCCGGGTCGGTGACGGCCGAGCGGCTGGCGGCGATCGTGTCGCAGGATGCGCCGCCGCTGCGTTCCCTGCGTCCGGACCTCGACGCGGGGCTGGAGGGGCTGTTGCGCAAGGCGCTGGCGCGGGACCCGGCGAGCCGGTTCCGGACGGCGCAGGAGTTCGCCGAGGCGCTGGAGCCGTACCGCGAGCTGGCGCCGGCGCCGCAGGCCAGCAGTTTCACGCTGGCGCCGGGGCTGCTGGCGCGCGGGCCGCTCTCGCGGCCCGCGCCGGCTTGCGCCGCGGGGTCGGCGGGTCCGCCGACGGTCGGGGCGGTGCCGCCCGCCGCCCCGGCACCTGCGCTCGACGACGCGGCGATGGCGCCGACCGCCGGGCCGGTGATGCCGGCGGCGGCCGCGCCGGCGCGCGGCCCGCAGGTCCTGCTCCGCTCCGGCACGTTCGAGCAGCCGACGACGGCGCTGCCGGCGCCGGCGCTGCCGGTCGCCTCGATGGGGACGCCGACGCCGGGGGCGGTGCCGCGGCCGGCGCCCGGCGTCACCCGACCCCGCGTGCCGGCGCGGCGGGCGGGCGGGACGGTGACGACGTGGGTCTCGGCCGTGTCGCTGGCGGTGATCGCGCTGTCCGTCGTCGCGATCCTGGTGGGGCGGTTTCGCGGCCCCGGGGAGAGCGACCGCAGGCCGGGGCCCGGAACCGCGTCGTCGGCGGCGCCCGCGTCGTCCGCGTCGCCGGCGACGGCGACGGCGTCGAAGTCCGCGGCGCCCGCGGCATCCACGACGGCGGACATCGATCGGTATGTTGCGGCCGCGGTGGCCGTCCGCTGCCAGGCCACGCCGGGTGCGGGGGATCCGGGCGCGGCTCCCCGGTCTCCCCCGCGGGACATGCTCGCGACGTTCGGCCTGACGCCCGTCCAGTGGGCGACGCTGTGCGACCGCTTCGCGGACGACGCCGCGGCGCAGTCGCGCATCGCCGAGGGGGTGCGTCGCTGTCTGTCGCCTCCGCCTTGACCGCGTCTCGCGTTCCTTCTCCGGCCGGCGGAGCGGCGCGGCGGAGGGGGCCGGCGTTCGTTCGGGGCGCCGGCGGGTCGGGGGCGCGGATTGACAGGCGGTCGACCGCGGCTAGGATGGCGCGCGTGACGAATGCCGATCCGGCCGAAGCCGCGCAGGGGCGTTCCGTCCTGCGGTTCGAGGAGTACGAACTGCCGCCGGGGACGATCGATCTGCGCGCGACGCTGGGGTGCGCGGCGCCGGTGGAGCTGGACGTCGGGTTCGGCAAGGGGCGGTCCCTGCTGGAGTGGGCGGCGTTGGGCCGGGACGGCACCCTGCTCGGGGTGGAGATCCGGCGGGGGCTGGTCGAGCGGGCGTTCGAGCGGTTGGGGCGGGCGGGGGCGGGGGGGGTGCGGCTGTTGCGCGGCGACTTCCGCGCGATCGTTCCGCGGCTGGTGCCCGGCGGGCTGGTCCGGCGGTGCTACCTGCATTTTCCGGATCCGTGGTGGAAGAAGCGGCACCGCAAGCGCCAGGTGGTGTCGGGGCCGGTGGTGACGGAGCTGGTCCGGCTGCTGGCGCCGGGCGGCGAGGTGTGCGTGCAGACCGACGTTCCGGAGCGCGCCGAGGAGTTCCGGGCGGCGCTGGCCGGGGCCGGTCTGGAGGAGCGCGGGTGGAGCGACGGGGGGGCGGGCGCGCGTCCGTTCGACGTGCGTTCGAACCGCGAGGTGCGCTGCGAGGCGGCGGGCGTGCCGGTGTATCGGATGACGTTCGGCAAGCCGCCGCCGGAGGTTGGCGGGCCGGAGGCCCGCGACGAGGGGAGTAGCCGATGACGAGACTGCACGTGAACATCGACCATGTGGCGACGCTGCGGCAGGCGCGCGGCACGAAGTATCCCGACCCGGTGATGGCGGCCGGGCTGGTCGAGCTGGCCGGGGCGGACGGCGTGACGGTCCACCTGCGGGAGGACCGCCGGCACATCTGCGACCGGGACGTCAAGCTGCTGCGTTCGGTCCTGCAGACGGCGCTGAACCTGGAGATGGCGGCGACCGAGGAGATGACGGAGATCGCGGTCGACATCCGGCCGGACATCGTGACGCTGGTGCCGGAGCGGCGGGAGGAGCTGACGACGGAGGGGGGGCTGGACGTGGTGCAGGCGGCCGACGCGATCCGCCGCACGGCCGACGCGGTCCGGTCGCACGGCATCCGGCTGAGCCTGTTCATCAACCCGGACGCGGAGGCGATCGAGGCGGCGGCGAAGCTGGGAGTGGCGGACACGGTGGAGCTGCACACGGGGGCGTACTGCGATGCGGACGACGAGGATCTCCGCCGCAGCCAGCTCCTGGCGCTCAAGCAAGCGGCGAAGAAGGCCGAGGAAGTCGGGTTCCGCGTCGCCGCCGGCCACGGGCTGCACTACGGCAACGTCGGTCCGGTGGCGGCGATTCCGGCGGTGGAGGAGCTCAACATCGGGCATGCGATCGTGGCCCGCGCGGTGCTGGTGGGTCTGGAAGCCGCGGTGCGGGACATGGTCGAACGGATCCGCGGGGCGCGGGCGTGATCGTCGGGATCGGGATCGACCTCTGCGACGTGGGGCGGCTGGAGCGCGCGGCGGCGCGGCATGGGCGGCGGTTCCTGGAGCGGGTGTTCGCGCCGTTCGAGCGGCGGGCGTGTCGGGGCCGGCCGGCGGAGCATCTGGCGGCGCGGTTCGCGGCCAAGGAGGCGTTCGCCAAGGCGGTGCGGGCGGCGAGCGTGCCGTGGCGGGACGTCTGGGTCGCGACGCCGCCGGGTCGTGCGCCGCGGCTGGCGGTGCGGGGCGCGGCGCGGCGGATGGTCGAGCGGTGCGGGGGGCGGCGCTGCCTGGTCAGCCTGGCCCACGACGGCCGCCTCGCGGCGGCGGTGGTGCTGCTGGAAGGGGAAGGGGACGACGACGATGACGCCCTTGATGACGCGCGGGCAGATGCGGCGCTACGACGTCGCGGCGACGGAGCGGTACGGGATCGAGGGGCTGGTGCTGATGGAGAACGCGGGGCGGGGCGCCGCCGAGGTGATCCGGCGGCTGGTCGGGAGTCTGCCGCGCGGGTCGCGCGCCGCGCCGCCGCGCGTGGGGCTGGTGTGCGGGCCGGGCAACAACGGCGGTGACGGTTTCGTCGTCGCCCGCCACCTGGCGAACGCCGGCATCCCGGTGCGCGTGCAGCTGGCCTTCCCGCCCGACCGCGCGCGCGGCGACGCCGCCCGCAACCTGGCGGTCGCCCGCGCGATGGGCCTCGAGCTGCACGACGCCTCCCGTCCCGCCGCCCTCCCCCGCCTGCGGCGCGCGCTGGCCGCCGACGCGGTGGTCGTCGATGCGCTGTTCGGCACGGGGCTGGACCGCGAGGTCGAGGGGCATCCGCGGCGGCTGATCGAGGCGATGAACGCGGCCCCGGGCCTCAAGGTCGCGCTCGACATCCCCTCGGGCCTCGACGCCGACACCGGCCGGCCGCTCGGCGTCTGCTTCCGCGCCGACCACACCGTGACCTTCGGCGCGCTCAAGGTCGGACTGGCCCTCCATCCCGGCGTGGAGCTGGCCGGCGAGGTGGACCTGGTCGATCTCGGCGCCCCGGCGCGCCTGGCGGAGGAGATCGGCTGGGCCGCCGTGCTGCTGGACGAGGCGGGGGTGGCGGCGCGGGTGCCGGCGCGTCCGGCGGCCGGCCACAAGGGCACCTTCGGTCACCTGCTGGTCGTCGCCGGCTCCCGCGGGAAGAGCGGGGCCGCGGTGCTGGCCGCCCAGGCCGGGGTGCGGAGCGGCGCGGGTCTGGTCACGCTGGCCACCCGCGGCGACGCGCGGGACGTCGTCGAGGCGCGGGTGCGCGAGGTGATGGTGGAGGAGCTGCTGCCGGCGCCGGGAGTGCGCCGGTCCGGGGCGGAGCTGGACCGCCGGTGGGAAGCCCTGGCGCGCGGCAAGACCGCCGCCGCGGTCGGTCCGGGGTGCGGCACCGACGAGGCGGCGGCCGAGGCGCTGCGCCGCATCGTCGCGCGATCGCGCCTGCCGCTGGTCGTCGATGCCGACGCCCTCACCGCCCTGGCCGGTCGCCCCGGCCTGGTGCGCCGCGCTCCGGCGCCGCGCGTGCTGACACCGCATCCGGGGGAGTTGGCGCGGATGATCGGCACGACCGTCGAGCAGGTCCAGGCCGACCGGCTCGGCGTCGCGCGGAGTGTCGCCCGGGAGTGGAAGGCGGTCGTGGTGCTCAAGGGGGCGCGCACGGTCGTCGCCGCGCCGGACGGCCGGGCGTTCGTGAATCCGACCGGCAATGCGGGGATGGCCTCGGGCGGGTCGGGGGATGTCCTCACCGGCATCCTCGGCGGGCTGCTCGCCCAGCGCGTCGAACCGCTCGACGCCGCCTGCGTCGGCGTCTGGGCCCACGGCGCCGCCGGCGACCGCGCGGCCGGCGGTTCGGACGGCCGCGGGCTGGCCGCCCGGGATCTGCTGGCCGAGCTGCCCGGGGTGCTGCGGCGGCTGGCGGGCTTCCGCGGCGAAGGTTCCGGGAGCCCCGGCCCGGTATGATCGGCATGTCATGGCCTGAGCCAGATGTTTCCGGGCGTGCGGGGTAGGACACCGCCCTACCCGACCGGCCGGAATTGGATGATCTTCTGAACATGCGGACCTCGCTCCGGGGCCGGCGGCGAGGTTCCGCCGGGCCCGGGTCGTGGCTTCGAACTTGCAGGAATGCGGCACCGATGGTCGGGGCCGTGCCGGGTGATTGGGCGAGCGGGCGGCGCGAAGCTTTCGAGGCGCTTGCGCTGCCGCACTATGGCGCGGTGCTGCGTCATGCGCTGCGGCTCACGCGACACGTCCAGGACGCGGAGGACCTGTGCCAGGAGACCTACCTGCGGGCGTTCCGCCGTTTCGGGGCGCTCGAGGCGGTGGACGCCGTGCGGCCGTGGCTGTTGCGGATCGCGACGAACGCGTTCATCGGGATCTACCGCCGGTGGCGGCGGCGTCAGGAGGCGGTCTGGGCGCCGGACGAGGTGGCGCGGCGTGCGGACGAGGCGGTCGGGGTGGAGGTGCCGGAGTCGCCGGCGGGGGTGGCGGTGCACGGGGAGGTGCTGGCGGCGGTGGAGACGTTGCCGGTGTCGTTCCGCGAGGCGGTGACGCTGGTCGATCTGGGGGAGGCGACGTACGAGGAAGCGGCGGAGATCCTGGCCTGTCCGATCGGCACGGTGATGTCGCGGTTGCATCGGGGACGGGCGTTGCTGCGCGAGCGGCTGACGGGGTACCTGGCGGAGTGCGGCGGCACGCTGGCGGCCTGATTCTCCGAGCGTGCCGACGGCCCGGGGAGACGCGGTTCTCGCCGTGCCGGCCGTTCCGGGCAGACGAACCGAGGTTGACGGGCTGGCCGCTCCATCGTCGGAATCCGGCTCGAGGCCGGGGCACTTGACCGGGACGTTCGCCCGCCGGAGACTCGCGGGGGAGGTGGTGCATGCGACGCGAGCCGTTTGCGGCGCGGCGAGGTTTCTATCCGGCGCATCCGAAGGCGTTGGCGGCGGAGCTCGACCGCTGTCTGCCGGAGGTGCGGGCGCCGCGGCGGGCCGTGGCGGTGGTGGCGCCCCATGCGGGCTACGCGTATTCGGGGCTCGTGGCCGGCAGGGTCTACGCGGCGATCGAGGTGCCCGAGCACGTGATCGTGCTTTGTCCGAAGCACACGCGGTACGGCAGTCCGCTGGCGGTGATGACTTCGGGGAGCTGGGCGATCCCGGGGGCGGAGATCCCGATCGACGAGGAGCTGGCGCGGCGGGTGCGGGAGGCGTGCGAGCTGGACGAGGACGAGGAGGCGCACCTGGCGGAGCATTCGCTGGAGGTGCAGCTCCCGTTTCTCCAGCGTCGCAACCCGGGGTTGCGGCTGACGCCGGTGGCGCTGGGCGTGGGCGACTGGCCGACGCTGCGGAAGCTCGGGCGGCGGCTGGCGGAGGCGGTGCGTTCGTTCGGGCGGCCGACGCTGCTCGTCGCCTCGTCGGACCTGTCGCACGAGAGCGGCGATCGTGGCCGGGTGAAGCGGAACGACGACCTGGCGATCGAGCGGATGCTGGCGCTGGATGCGGAGGGGCTGGTCCGCGTGGTGCGGGAGCGCGAGATCACGATGTGCGGCTTCGCGCCCGCCGCCGCGGCGATCGAGGCGGCGAAGGGGCTGGGGGCGGCGAAGGCCGAGCTGCTCGGGTACGAGACGAGCCTGGACCACGGGGGGACGGAGGACTGGATCGTGGGCTATGCGGGGCTGGTCTTCGAGTAGCCCGGGGGGTCGCGGCGCGCCTCAGAGCGGCAGGATCGTGCGTTTGCCGTTGTAGAGCCGCGTGTCGTACTCGCGTTCCACATCGACCAGCGCCAGCTTGCCCAGGACGTCCTGGAGCGGCACGGAGGTGTAGGAGCCTTGGAGGAAGGAGACCATCCGGCCGGTCTGGCCGTGCTGGACCAGGTTGACGGCGCAGATGCCGAAGTTGCGGGCCATGCGGCGGTCGTAGGCGCAGGGGGTGCCGCCGCGCTGGAGGTGGGACAGGACGACGGCGCGCGTCTCCAGGCCGGTGATTTCGGCGACGCCGCGCGCCACCAGTTCGCCGACGCCGCCCAGCGTCACGTGGCCGAAGTCGTCGAGGCCGATCTGGCGCTGGACGACCGTGCCCCCGGCCTGCTTGGCGCCCTCGGCGACGACGACGATCGAGTAGCGCACGCCGCTCTGGCGCCGTTTGGCGATCAGTTGGGCGACCTGGTTCATGTCGAAGTCCCACTCGGGAATCAGGATCACGTACGCGCCGGCCGACATGCCGCCCTGCAGCGCGAGGTGTCCGGCGTGGCGGCCCATCGTCTCGACGACGAAGATCCGGCTGTGCGAGCCGGCGGTGGTGCGGAGCCGGTCGACCTCCTCGGTGATCACGTTGACCGCGGTTTCGAAGCCGATCGAGTAGTCGGTGCCGGCCAGATCGCGATCGATCGTCTTGGGGATGCCGACGCAGGGGATGCCCTTCTCCGACAGCCGGGCGGCCACGCTGAGCGTGTCCTCGCCGCCGATGGCGATCACGGCGTGCAGACCGAGCCGCTCGATGTTGCGGATCACGGTCTCGCTGCGGTCGTTCTTCGGGTTGAACGGGTTGGTGCGCGAGGTGCCGAGGCGGGTGCCGCCGGAGCGGTCCCAGGGGCGGACTTCGGCGGACACCAGGCGCTTGAAGTATCCCTCCTCGCCGAAGTCGGCGAACGGCGGCAGGATGCGGTCGGGGTCGCCCTTGACCAGGCCCTTCCACCCGTCGCGAATGCCGATCACCTCGTAGGGGATCGCGCTCGAGGCCGGATCCTCGGCGGTCTTGACGACCCACTTCACCGCCCCGTTGAGGCCCGGGCAGTCGCCGCCCCCCGTGAGAATGCCGATGCGCTTCATCGTCTGCCTCCCGTCGTCGTGCCGCGGCCGCGGGCGAACCGGTGCGGCCGCGGCGCGGCGTTCGGCGAAGCATAGTCCCGGCCGACCGGCGCTCGCAAGAGTCGGGCACGCCCCCGGAATTCCACCGGGGCGTGCGGTGCCGTTCGCGCCGACGCGGTCGTGGTCGAACGGGCGGGGCGGGCGAGCGGCTCAGTCGCGGCGGAGCGGCGCGGTGCCGTAGCCGAGCAGGCGGAGCGGGCGGTCGGAGACCGAGAAGCGGACCGTCGCGGCGGGTGCCACGGGGATGGCGACGTGCGGACCGTCGACGTAGACCACGGCCGGCTGCCAGGCGTTGGTGACTTCGAGCGTCTCGCCGCGGCGGACGAAGCCGCGCACGAGGCGGTAGCGGCCGCGATGCGGGCCGAGCTGATGCGGCTCGCGCACGACGAACTGCAGCCGGTCCTCGGTCAGGCCGAGGATGCGTCCGCCGGCCGCGTGCATGGCGGCCGTCGAGCCGGCGGCGGTGGAAACCCAGATCCCCGACGAGGACTGTTCCTCGGCGCGTTGGCCGCGCCGGATCACGTAGCGGGTGGTGCTGGCGGGGCAGGCGTTGGAGAACAGGCAGTCGTTGAGCACGCGGTCGGTGACCGTCCGTCCGTTGAGTTCGACGCGCATCCGCTGGAGCCGCGTCGGGCGCAGTTCGCCGGCGACCGCCGCCGCCAGGTACGGCTCGGCGTGCGCGGCCACGGAGACGGTCAGGAACCCGGTGGAGAAGCCGGGGGCGGAATTGAAGGGCAGCACGGACGCGTCGCCGACGAGGTGCGAGACGTGCAGCACGGTGCCGTCGCCGCCGACGACGACGACGAGGTCGTCGTCGCGGATCCGCAGTCCCGTGGTGCGATGCAGGAAGCGGGCCTGGAGGCCGAGGCGGTCGAGGGCGCGGCGGATGGCGCGCAGCGAGGCGAGGTGTTCGTGATGGGCGTCGAGCATCCTGCGGCCGAGCGGGTGCCCTTCGCGGACCAGCCGCGCGATGCGGCGGTCGCGCCGCCGCGTGACCAGCTCGGTGTAGGCCGAGCGACGGTGAATGACGAGGATCCGCGGTCGTGAACGATTCGGCATCATCGTCGCTCCGCGCCGCCGTCGGGGGCGGCGGGGGCGCAGTATGCCCAATCGGCGGCCTCGGGCGCAAACGACGACGCGCCCTCTGTGCGCTCCGGGCTTCGGCGGGTCCGCCCTCCCCCGGCGCTGCGCTTGGTGCGCGTGGGCGAGAGGGCAGGCGGGAGGACTCGCCCACGGGTCCGCCCGGCGGGTCGGCGGCTCGGCCGGCACGCCGCCCCGCGAACGGCGGCCCGGATCGCCCTGCCCTCTTGCCCGCCGGTGGGCGGTCGTGCCACAAGGAGGAGGCGTCGCGCGGAGCGCCGCGGAGGAGTCGTGAGTCTCGAGTCGGTCCTCGCCGAGATCGCCGCCCTGCCGGTGTGGCTGGGGGCGCTGGCGCTGTTCGCGGCGGCGCTGATCGAATACGTGTTCCCGCCGTTCCCGGGCGATTCGATCTGCCTGTTCGGCGCGTTCCTGGTGGGGCATGCGGGCTGGAGCCTGCCGGCGGTCTTCTCGGCGGTGCTGGTCGGGAACGTCGTCGGCTTCGCGGCCGATTACGCGGTCGGGGCCTGGATGCGCCGGCGGCTCGCCCGGCGCGCCGCCGCCGGTGCGGAGGGGTCGCCGCGCCTGCGGGCGGTGTTGGACCTGGAGGAGCGTTTCCGGACGCGCGCGGCGGCAACCCTGCTGCTCAACCGCTTCCTGCCGGGCATCCGGGCCTTCCTGTTCGTCGGCGCCGGTTTCTACGGCTACTCCTTCGCCCGCACCGTGCTGTGGGGCACGCTCAGCGCCGCGGCCTGGAACGCGCTGATCTTCGCCGCCGGCGTGGCGCTGGGGATGAACTGGGACGACCTGTCGACCTGGATGGAGCGCTACACGACCGTCGTCTGGGTCCTGCTCGGCCTGCTCGCCGTCGCGCTGCTCGTCCGTTGGCTGCTCCGGCGCCGTGCCGGCGGCAAGGGATGACCCTCCGAACCGGTCGCTGGCCCCGGCCCGTCAACCCCTGCTCGCGCAGGGGGGCTCCACGATGCTTCGCTTCAGGCTTCCCCGTGATGCGGGGCTTGCACACCGCGAGACAGAGGCGGATCCCAGGTTGACGATGCGGGGTTAACAAAAACCGGAACCTGGCGGGCCGTCCAGAGGGTCATGGCATCACGGTAGGACCGCCGCCTCGCGCCGTCAAGGACGGAAGCGCCCGGCACCGCCCGCGTCCCGCCCGCGGCGACACCTCACCCGCAAGGCCGGCGCGGGAGACCCGCGCGGGCGTGGGGCCGGCGCTCCCTGCGTCGTCCGCCGCCGGGCCGGGTCACGGCGGCAGGGAGCGCAGGGCGCGCCGGGCGTCGGCGTTGTTCGGCTCGCGGGCCAGGATCTTCTCGAACTGGGCCCGCGCGTCGTCCGTGCGTCCCACGCGCACGTAGGCGATTCCGAGCAGCATGTATCCGCGCTGGCGGAAGATCGGTTCGAGGTAGCGGACGGCCTCCGGAAACCGGCCCTCCTGGAACGCGACGCGTCCGAGGCCGATGCGGGCCTGGCGGTTGCGGGGATCGAAGTTGAGCGACCGCTCGAACGAGCTCCGCGCCTGGCCGAACTGGCGGGCGCCGAGCTGTTCGAAGCCGAGGTCCGCCCAGTGTTTCGACGCGCGTTTCTGGGCCTCGTTGGGCTGCGCGGCGCGGCCGGCATCGGTCGACGGTGCGGTTCCCGGAACGTCGTCCTGCTCTTCGCCCGCCGAGTCCGGCCCCGCGTCGGCGGCCGCGGTCTCGTCCGCGGGTCCGGCAGGCGCGACGTCCGCGGGGGCGACGGTTCCGGCGTCCGGCGGCGCGGCGACCTCCGCCGTCGTCGTGGAAGCGTCGGCCGGGACGCGGTCGGCGGCCGGGGCGTCGGTCGCGGCGTCGACGCCGGCATTGTTGGGCGCAGAGCCATCGGGGCGGGCGGCGGCGCGCGCGACGGGCGGCGGCGCGGCATCCGGCCGGGCGGCGTGCGGCCCGCCGGCGTCCGCGCCCGGACTGCGGAGGACGAGGAACCAGACGACCGCCGCGGCGGCGGCGAGCAGCGCGACGGCGGCACCGATCCAGGGCAGGGTCCGGCGGCGCGGCGGCGCGAGGGGCGGCGCGAGCAATTCCGGCGGCTCCGCGCCGGGTTCGAGCCCGAAGGCGACCAGCGGCGGCGGTTCGGCTCCGATCGGTCGCGCCGGCGCCTCGCCCGTGCCGATCGCGTCGGCCACCCCGTTCGCCTCGGCCGGGTCGATATCCACGGGAATGCTCGACGACGTGGAGGCGGCAACGGCGACGGGGGCCACGGCGATGGGGGTTGCGCGGTCGGTCGGCCGGGGGGACGGGGGCGGCGGTTCGAGCGTGGGGGTCGCGGACGAGGTCAGGTCCTCGTAGTCGGTCGCGCCGTCGGCGGGGACGGGCGGACGGAACAGCACCGGGGGCTGCCGGGGGGCGACGGCGGGATGCCCGAGCAGCGTCTTCTGGGCCCGGCGTCCTCCCGCCGCGGTCTCCGGATGCGCCCGGGGCGGGAGCGCGCCCGGGGTGCCGGCCGGCTTTCCCGTGGCGGGCGGCGACGGTCCGGCGCCGGGTTTCCCGGGGCTTTCCTTGGGTCCCGGTCCGGCGGGTCCGGCCGGAGCGGGCGGCGCGGCGGGCTTCCCGGCGGCTCGGTCCGCCGGTTTCGCCGGGGCGGCCGTGCGGGCCTGCGGGTGGACCGGGGCGGGGCGCGTCCCGGCCTCGCCGGTGCGGGGCAGGAACATCACGGTCTGGGCCTCGCGCCGCGGGAGGTCGGGGGACGGCGGCGCTTCCGCGCCGGTCCCCGGCGGCAGAGACTCCCGCCGCTTACGCTCGGCGCCCTGGGGCGTGAACAGTTCCTGGGGCGGCGGCGGGGGCGGCGGAATCGAGCCGGGCGGGCCGGGCGGCGGCGGCACGAGGCTCGACCGTCGCAGGATCACGGTCTGGAGTTCGCGATACGTCGCGGACCTCGACGAGGCCGGAGGTTCCTCGCGGAAGGCCTGTTCGAACGGCAGGTCGTCCTCGATCGCCTGCTGGACCGCCCGCAGGCGCCGGAGCACCTCGGTCATGTCGCGAGGTCGCGCGTCGGGCCGCTTCTCGGCCATGGCGCGGACGAGTTCGTCGAGGTCCCGGGGCGCCGGGCGGCCGGAGGGGGTGACGAGCGGCGGGATCGGCGCCTCGAGGGCCTGGCGGACGACGTCGTCGCCGGTGCCGGCGAACGGCTGGCGGCCGGTGATCGTGCGGTGGATCAGCAGGCCCAGCGAGTAGATGTCGGAGCGGGGGGTGGGGTCCCAGCCTTCGATCTGCTCGGGGGACAGCGTGCGGATCGTGCCGAAAATGTCGCGGCCATCGACCACGCGCTGCGGACCGATGCCGAAATCGACCAGGCGGGCCTGTTCGAGCACGGTGCCGTGGCCGACTTCGAGGAACACGTTCGACGGCCGGAGTTGGAGGTGCAGGAGGTCGGCCGCGTGGGCGGCTTCGAGCCCCTGGGCGATCTGGATCGCGACGTCGAGCGCGTGGGGAACGGTGAGGGCGCCGTCGCGGAGGAGCAGGTCGAGCAGGCGTTCGCCCTCGACCCACTCGCGGACGAGGGCCAGGCGGCCTTCGTGCAGGGCGACGTCGTGCACGCGGACCACCGCCGGGTGTTCGAACTCGCGAAGCCGCATCATGTGTCGCAGCAGCAGTTCGGTGGTGATCCGGTTGCCGGTCAGTTCCGGGGCCATCAGGCGCAGGACGACGCGCTTGTCGGTCGCCAGCGCCCGGCACTCGAAGACCTCGCCGCACTGGCCGACGCCGACGAGGCGGACGATGCGGTAGCCGCCTTCGACGACGTCGCCAGCCGGACGGGACGGTTCGTAGGCGAGCAGTTCGTCCCCGTCGGTGGGGCAGTGGGCAACCCCGTCGTCGAACACGCGCCCGCACGCCAAGCACAGGTTCATCGAGGACTCACCGTCCGTTCTCGCTCCCGGCTTCGATCCGTCGTGCGGGAGCGTAGAAGACAACCGAGGCCGATGCAACTTCCGGAGGGCCGGGAGGGGCGGAGGTTCGGGGGGCGGGGCGGGCGTTGACTTCGGGCGGCGGTCCGTGTTCTCTGCCGCCGATGCCGGGGCGGCGGCTGATCGTGTTGACGAACGACGACGGGATCGAGGCGCCCGGGCTGCGGGCGTTGGAGGCGGCGTTGCGTCCGCTGGGCGAGCTGTGGACGGTGGCGCCGGGGGACGAGCGGTCGACGACGAGCCATTCGATGAACCTGCGCCGTCCGCTGCGGGTCCGGCGGCTGGGGCGGCGGCGCTGGGCGGTGTTCGGCACGCCGGTGGACGCCGTCTTCGTGGCGTTGTTCGCGCTGCTGCCGCGGCGACCGGCGCTGGTGGTGTCGGGGATCAATTGCGGCCCGAACCTGGGGACGGACACGATCTATTCGGGCACGGTGGCGGCGGCGCGCGAGGCGGCGTTGCGGGGCGTTCCCGGGCTGGCGGTGTCGCTGGCCGAGGGAAGCGACTACGGGCCGGCGGCGCGGGTGGCGGCGCGGGTGGCGGCACGCGTGTTGCGGGCCGGGCCGGCGGCGCGGGCCGGGGGCCGGGGCGTGCTGCTCAATCTCAACGTGCCGCCGGCGCCGCGGCCGGGGTTGCGGTTCACGCGGCTCGGGCGGCGGCACTACCCCGAGGAGGTGGCGTTGCGGCGGAGTTCCTCCGGGACGTGGTCGGCGCGGATCGGCGGTTTCCCGGTCGGCAGCGACCGGACGCCGGGGACCGACACGCGGGCGGTCCACGACGGATACGCCTCGCTCTCGGTGCTGACGCTCGACCTGACGCAGCGCGACGCGCGCCGGCGATTCCCGGGGTTGTTCGCGCGCCTGGCGCGCGAGGAGGTGGGGCGGCGATGAACGCGCGAGAACGTCTGATCCGTTCGCTGGTCCGGGACGTGCCCGACTTCCCGAAGCCGGGCATCGTGTTCAAGGACATCACGCCCGTGGTCGGCTCGGCGGCGGGCCTGCGGGCCGTGGTGGCGGAGTTGGCGGCGCGGTGTCGCGGGCGGCGGCCGACGAGGATCGTGGGGGTCGAGTCGCGCGGGTTCATTTTCGGCGCCGCGCTGGCCGACCGGCTGGGCGTGGGTTTCGTGCCGGTGCGCAAGCCCGGCAAGCTGCCGTGGAAGGTGCGGCGCGAGCGGTACGCGCTGGAGTACGGCACGGACGCGGTGGAGATCCACCGCGACGCGGTGGGGCCGGGGGACCGGGTGATCGTGGTGGACGACCTGCTGGCGACGGGGGGCACGGCGGCGGCGACGGTCCGGCTGGTGCGTCGCTGCGGCGCCCGGGTGTTGGAGGCGGCGTTCGTGATCGAGCTGGCGTTCCTCCACGGCCGGCGCCGGCTGCGCGGCGTTCCGGTGCAGAGCCTGGTGCGCTACGACTGAGAGCGCCCTTCCCGCCCGACCCGCAACTTGGTAGCCTGCGTGCGATGAGCGAGGCGCTGCCGCGACCGGACCGTTGCGAGGAGCATCCGCCGACGGTGACGGCGGACGGTGCCGCAGGGCGGCCGGCGGCGCCGGAGCTGCTGGTGCGGCCGATCCCGCAATCGTTCCGGTTCCTCAAGGCGTACTGGACGACGTTCCGGGTGATCGGCGGGTACCTCTGGCTCCGCTTCAAGGCCCGGTTCCTGGGGCGGGAGTACTACGACCGGAAGGTCCGGGGTCTGCACGTGCGCAGCGCGCGCCGGGTGGCGCGGACGCTGCTGTCGCTGCAGGGGTTGTTCATCAAGGTCGGGCAGCTGATCTCGGTGATGACGAACTTCCTGCCCGAGGAGTTCCGCCGGGGGCTCGAGCAGCTCCAGGACCGGGTGCCGGCGCGACCGTACGCCTCGGTGGTCCGGCGCATCCGGCTGGAGCTGGGCGGCGACCCGCACGAGTTGTTCGCGACGTTCGAGGAGCGGCCGATCGCGTCGGCGTCGCTGGGCCAGGTGCACCGGGCGACGACGAAGGACGGGCGGCGCGTGGCGGTGAAGGTCCAGCATGCGGGCATCGATGAGGTGGTGCGCCGGGACCTCAAGACGATCCGGCGCATCCTGGACATCATCCACTGGTTCTTCCCGGTGGAGAACCTGGACGAGTACCACGCGCAGATTCGGGAGATGGTCGCGCAGGAGCTGGACTTCACCTGCGAGGCGGAGCACATCCGGCGCATCGCGCGCAACTTCCGCGACGAATCGCGGGTCCGGTTTCCGGAGGTGCTGCCCGAGCTGTCCACGCGGGGGATCCTGACCACGTCGTTCTGCGAGGGGGTGAACGTCTCGCACCTGGACGAGCTGGACCGGCTGGGGGTCGACCGCAAGGGGCTCGCGCAGCTCCTGATCACGACCTACTGCCAGATGATCTTCGTCGACGGCGTGTACCACGCGGACCCGCACCCGGGGAACATCCTGGTGCAGGCCGACGGGTCGGTCACGTTCCTCGACTTCGGCGCGGTGGGGACGCTTTCGCCGGCGATGCGCCAGGGCATTCCGGAGTTCCTCGAGGGGGTGATCCGGCGCAACACGGGGCAGATCATCGGGGCGTTGCGGCGGATGGGTTTCATCGCCGTGGCGGCCGACGACGCGGTGGCCGAGCGGATCATCGAGCACTTCCACAAGCGCCTGCAGGAGGAGGTGCACATCGATTCGCTGAACCTCAAGGACGTCAAGTTCGACCCCAACGCGGTGTTCCGCAACCTCACCGACCTGTCGAACCTCGGCGTCTCCCTGCGCGACCTGTCGGGTTCGTTCCACGTCCCCCGCGACTGGGTGCTGCTCGAGCGGACCCTGCTGCTGCTGATGGGCCTCTGCACGCAGCTCGATCCCGAGACCCGGCCGATGGAGATCATCTATCCGTACATCCGCGAGTACGTGCTGGGGCCGGAGCGGGACTGGACGCAGATCTTCATCGAATCGGTCAAGAACACGGCGCTGACCTATCTCACGCTGCCGGAGCAGGTGGAGAAGTTCGTCCACCGCTCGCTGCAGGGGCAGCTCGAGGTGCAGGTCCGGGGGATCGTTCCGCAACTCGACCGCGTGGCCCGGGCGGGCCGCCAGCTCACCTACGCGTTGCTGACGCTCGGCGCCTGGCTCGGCTTCCTCTACTTCGACCACGTCGGCGACGCGGTGTGGATGGACCGCTGTCTGGCGGCGGTCGGCGCGGGACTGGTGCTGATCGTCGGCTCGCGGATCGCGGGACGGCGCAGCGTGCGGAGACGCTAGATGGCGCACGGGCCGGCGGCAAGGGGAGCGGGAGGGAGGGCGGCGTGGGCGGCGGCCGCGGTCACGGGATGGTTGGCCGCCGCGCCGGCGGGGGCGCAGCCGCAGGCGGCGCCGGCGTTCGCGCCTGGGGCGGAGGCGGCCGGGCCGGCGGCGGTGCCGTCGCGGCCGGAGGACGACGCGACGTTCGGCGACCCGTTCGACCCCCGCCTGCGGTTCGACCTGCCCGGCCTGTCGTTCGTGCCGCGGGACGGTTTCTCGGCCGCGCCGTCGCTGCTCGGGGCCGACGCCCGGCGACTGGCCGTGACCCTGGCCGGCGTCCGCGTCTCCTCGCTCCTGGCCGGCGGTCACGACGGCCTGTTCTTCCCGCACCTGGCCGGGGGGTGGATCGGCTTCGCCGTTCGGCCCGGCACCGACGCCGCAGCGCTCCGCGGCGACGCGGCGGGCGGGACGATCGACCTGGTGCCGCCGGAGCCGCCGGCGTCGGCGTATCGGCCGGACGCGTTCGAGGGCGGAGCGCGGGTCGGTTTCGCGGGGGACGCCGGGGCGCTGGCCGGTCACCTGCGCGGGGGCGTGCAGACCGGCGCCCTGCGGGCCGGGGTTGCGCTGGCCGGCGCGGCGTTCGGGCTGGCCGACGGTTTGTCGCTCGACGACGCCCGGGTGGGCGAGGCGCTGGCGGGGCAGGCGGTCGTCGACCTCCGGGCCGAGCCTTCCCCGGAGGACGTCCTGCGCCTGCTGCTGCGGCTCGACGGGGCGGGCGGGTTCGTGCGCGGCGGGCCGAGCCTGGCGCGCGGCTTCCTCCGCCTCGAGGAGCAGGGCGGCACGCTCGTCGAGGGGCTGTACCGCCACGGGGCTCCCGGGCCCGGTTCGGTGACCGCGTGGGCGGTGGCGCGCACCTCCGAGCGGGGGTTGTCGGCCTTCGACCCGCCGGCGGGCCGCTGGAGCCGGGCGGACGAGACGCTGTGGCTGCTGGCGGGCGGCGTCGCGCTGGCGTTCGGCGAGCGCTGGTGGGACGTGGATCTGGCGGGCGAGCTGCGGGCCGAGGGGTTGGGGGCGTCGCTGGCGCGGGGTTTCGTGGACGCGCCGGGGACGTGGAGCGACCTGCGGGGCGACTGGCCGTACCGGCCGGGGGAGGACGGCGCGAGCCGCGCGGGGGGCAGCCTGGCGCTGGCCGCCGGGTTCCACGCGACCCGGGACATCGACCTGCGCGCCGCCCTGTCGCTCGATGTGCGTCGGCTGCTGCTGCCGATCGACCCATTCGGGCAGGGCGGGCCGGAGCGGTATGCGGAGACGGAGGCGTGGGAGGCGGAACCCGGGGCGGACCTGGGGGTCGTCTGGCGCATCGGCGAGGGGTTGCGGTTGGCGGCGCGGTTCGAGACCGGGGCGCGGCCGCCGGGGGTCGAGGAGTTGACGGCGGCGGGGCGGGACCCGGCGGCCGACGTACGCTGGGTGCCGGCCTACGAGCTGGAGCCGGAGCGCTCGTACGGCGGCCGGCTGCAGTTCGACCTCGACATCGGCATCCTCCGGTTCGGCGCCGCCTACCGCGCGCAGTGGATCGATGGGGCGCTGGCGGCCGGGCCGCTGGCGGAGCCGGTGCCGGGGCGCACGCTGGACGCCACCTGGCGCAACACGGAGGAGTTCGTGCAGGGCGGCGCGGTGTGGGGGACGGTGTTCCTGCACCGCGACTGGCCATTGCGGTTCGTGCTCGAATCGACGCACGGCTGGCGCGCGGACGGCTGGACGGGCGACCACGAGCCGCCGGAGCTGGCGCCGCTGTCGGTGCTGGTGGAGGCGGCGTACCGGGCGCCCGAGGGGGGCTTCGAGGCGGGGGTGTACGGGGGCTACCGGTGGCGGCCGGATTCGTGGACCGCGTCCGCCGTGGAGGAGCGGCTCGCCGCGGCCTGCTCGCTGGGCGAGGCGCGGTGCGCGGCGCGGGAGCGGTCGCCGCTGGGGTTCTATCTGCGCTGGTCGTTCTGGAGAACGTTGGGGCTGGTCGTGCGGGCCGGCGGGCTGACGTTCCAGGACGACGGCCCGACGCTGCAGGGGTTCCTGGTCGGCAGCCTGTAGCGCAGCGGCGCGGGGGCGCGTATTCTTTTCCTGCGGGGAGGAGGTTGCGGGGGGTGGGAGCCGAGCGATGTCGGGACAGCGGGGCGACGTGCGCGTGGAGTTGCGGCAGACGCCGGCCGGGGGCGATCCGGACCGAGTCCTGTACGTCGACCCCGACGCGGCGCAGCTCGTCGCGTTCGAGCGGGCGATGCGGTCGGAGGGCCCGGCGTGCCGGACGGCGACGACGGGGCGGGAGGGTTTGCAGCGGCTGGACGAGGCGCCCTGCGCGGTGCTGCTGGTCGACCTGGTGCTGCCCGACATGAGCGGGATGGAGTTCCTGGCCCGGGCGGCGCGGCTGCGTCCCGAGGCGGTGCGGGTCTTGGTGCTGGAGCGGCTGGACGGGGAGACGATTGCCGACGCGGTGAACAAGGTCGGCGTCTTCCGGGTGTTGCAGAAGCCGTGGGACGGTTCGCAGCTCCGCAACGCGGTCCGGCGGGCGATCGTGCAGCACCGGCTGTTGACGGACAACCATCTGATGGCGGTGCGGCTGCAGGAGGCCAACGAGAAGCTGCACGCGCTGAACCGGGGGCTGGACGCGACGGTGGCCGAGCGGACGTCGCAGCTCCTGCTGTCGCTCTGCAACGCGCTCGACCTGCGCGACACCGACACGCAGTGGCACTCGCGCCGCGTCGCGCTCTACACGCGCCGGCTGGCCCAGGAGCTGGGGGTGCGGGGGGACGAGTTGCGGGACATCGAGCGCGGGGCGTTGTTGCACGACATCGGCAAGATCGGCGTCTCGGACACGATCCTGCTCAAGCCGGCCAAGCTGACGGACGAGGAGTGGGCGGCGATGCGGCGGCACTCGCTGTTCGGCGCCCAGATCCTGGCCGGGATTCCGTTCCTGCTCCCGGCCCGGCAGCTCGTGGCGCAGCATCACGAGCGGTGGGACGGGAAGGGGTACAACCTCGGGTTGCGCGGCGAGCAGATCTGCCTGGGCGCCCGGATCTTCGCCGTGATCGATGCGTTCGACGCGATCACGTCGGACCGTCCGTATCGCAAGGCGATGGGGCACGGGCACGCGTTGGAGGAGATTCGCCGGGGGCGCGGCAGCCAGTTCGACCCGGCGGTGGTCGACGCGTTCGAGCGCGTGTCCGCGGAGGAGTGGGAGGAGATCCGGCGGCGTTCGGCGGAGGGTGGGGAGGCGCCGGAGTGACGGCCGGGCGGGAGGGACGGCGGGGGCGCCGGCGGGGCGCCCGGCCTTGCGGCGCCGGCCGTGTTCCGCGCTACCACTCGGTCCGGTACTGGAGGTGGATCCCGCCGGACTGCGCGTCGCCGAAGTAGCCTTCGAGCGACAGGTTGCGCAGGATCAGCCACTCGATGCGCCCCTCGTTCGAGTTCTGCAGTTCGTCGGCGGCCGGCTGGAACGCGTACTCGACGTACAGGTTGTCGAGCAGGTTCATGCCGGCGCGGATCCGGGCGTCGCTGAGGCCCTGCTGGCCGGGGTCGAGGCGCAGGACGCTGAGCGGGGTGAAGCGCCGGGCGACCTCGGACTGGAAGAACGCCAGGCCCACCGCCTCGGCGACTCCCTGGGCCACGCGGTCGGCCTGCTGGACGACGGCGAGGCGTTCCTCGTCGGCGACCTCGGTCCGGCCGAGGAACAGCAGGGCGAGGATCTCGCCCTGGTCGCGGGGCGGGTCGCTGGTGAGTTGGATCTGCGGGTGGCGGAGGGTGCCGGTGACATCGATGTAGACGGGGCCCTCGGCGGTTTCGGCGGCGAGCCGGACGTCGATCGTGCCGTCGATCGGGTGGCGTCCGGTGAAGACGACGTCGCCGAACTCGACGTCGAAGCGCCGGCCGAACATGTCGGCCCAGCCGCGGCGGACCTCGACGCTGCCGGACAGGGCCGCGGCCTGGCCGCTCGACGGTTCGCGGCGGAAGACGACCTGGCCGACGCCGGCGACCTGCATGTCCTCGCGCCGCACGACCAGTTCGCCGGGCACATCGACGCGGACCAGGACGTCCAGCGGGACGGCGCCGTCGTCCTGGTTCTCGGGCGCCGCGACCCGCCGGCCGCCCACGACGAAGTCCGGGTGGTCTCCCATTTCCATCACGGCCTGAGAGCGTTGTCGCGGAAGGAGGAGCAGGCAGTCGGCGACGGCGAGGTCGGCTTCGATCCGCCGGGCGTCCGACTCGCCGTCGGCCGGAAGTCCGAGGCCGCCCTGCATCGCGACTTCGCAGGTGATCCGCCCGTAGGTCGTCCCCTCGCCGACGATGGGGAAGTCGGTCGAGTCCAGGCGCAGGTCGAAGGCGAGGGCGTCGAGCCGCGCGACATCGATCGTCCCGTGGGCGGAGGCGCGGCCGCCGCCGCTGGCGGCCGCGGCCCGTTCGAGGGTGACGCGTCCTCCGTCGACGTTCCCCAGCAGTTCCGCGCGTTCGAAGCGCTGGGCGGTCGGCACGAGCACGAAGCCGGCGTCCTGGATGTGGAAGCTGCCGGCGACCTGCGGTGCGAGCACGGGTCCGGCGACGGTCAGGTCGAGGCTGGCGCGACCGCGGAGGTCCTCGATCGCCGGGAGCGGCGGCAGGCTGCTCAGGTCGAGGCCGCGGGCGACGGCGAGGAGGTCGAGGCGGACGGCCGCGGGGTCGAACCGGCCGAACGCGCGGAGGTCGGGGAAGGCGTCCTCGACGCCGCCGGACGGGACGGGGGTTCCGGGGTCGGCGGGCAGTTCGACGCTGCCGCCCAGGTGCAGGGCGGCCGCCTCGCGGTTCCGCACGGCGCCGAGCAGGGAAACTCGGGTTCCGCGGCCGTCGAGGGCGACGGCGGCGGACGGCACCGGCACGTCGCCGACGGACAGCCCGTCGGCGACGACCGTGGCGGTCCAGCGGGACGGGCCGCGGCGGTCGGCCGGCTGCCACCGCGCCTGCAGGCCGACCCGTTCGGCCGGCGGCCGCGCGAGCCGCTCGCGCAGGGCCTCACGGAGCGCTTCCCCGGACGCGCTGCCGGCGAGGCGCAGGTCGGGGCGCCAGCGGAGGTCGCCGCCGGCGAGCAACTCGCGCAGTCCGGCCGGCCATTCGGCGACTCCGCGGAGATCGGTTCCGCGTCCGTCGGTGACGCGGGCGCTCAGGCGGAGCGCGTCCGGTTCGAGGGCGGCGACGAGTCGGGCGGCGAGCGGGGGGAGGTCCGGGCGGCCGGTCCAGCGGAGGTCGCGGCCTTCGAGTTCGGCGCGGCCGCGGGGGTGGAGCGGCGAGCCGGTCAGGACGGCGGTTCCGGAAAAGCGGCCGGAGGGCGCGTCGGGGCCGGCGAGGCCCAGGTCGGCCGGTTCGAGGTCGGCGAAGGCGACGCGTTGCAGCCAGCGGCCGGTTTCGAGCAGTTCGCGGCGCAGGTCGGGCGACTCGAGGAGGGGGCGGGCGAAATCCACGCGTCCGTCGCCTTCGACCACGGCGCCGCCGCGCCCGGTGAAGCGGAACCGATCGCGGCAGCGCGTGCCGGCGCAACGCAGGTCGGCCCAGCCATCCCACGGGGCGGTGCCGCCGGCGGCGAAGTCCCGCAGGCGGACCTGCACTTCGAGCGTACGTTCCTCGGCGTGGTACAGGGCGCTGCCGTCGGCCAGCGTGCCGCGCAGGGCGACCCGCTCGGGCAGCAGGGGGTGGAGGGCGTCGAGCGGCACGTCGGCGGCCTGGAGGTAGGCCACGGCGCCTCCACCGGCGGGCACGGTCAGGTCGGCCAGCAGGGTGCCGCCGTTGGCGAGTTGCGCCCGTCCGGCGGCGCGGAACGTGCCGTTCTCGAAGGTCCCGGCGGTCTCGGCGTTGACGTGTTCGAGGGAGGCGACGGCGAGGTTCGACACGTTCGCCGAGAAGCGGACCGTCGGGTCGGTGGTGGTCCCGCCGGCTTCGAACTCGGCGTGGATCCGGCCGCCGTGGACGAGTCTCGCCGCGGAGGGCGGGAGGGCGGCGAGGTCGAACAGCGCGGCCACCGGCAGTTCATCGATCTGGCCTTCGAAGCGCAGCCGGCGCCACTCGCGGAGCGTGCCGGCGAGCCGGCCGGTGGCCCCCTGCCCTTCGACGATCAGGCCGGGGAGTTCCAGGCCGGCGGGGCCGACCCGCAGCGAGCCGTGGAAGCGGAGCGCGGTGCCGCGGCTCTCGAGCAGGCCGCCTTGGAGGTCGGCCTCGACGGCGCGGTCCTCGGTGCGGCGCAGACGGACGGTGGCCGAGACGTCGGCGCCGGGGGCATCGAGCCGGACGACGCCGCTGCCCGCGCGGGTGTTGCCGGTGAGGTCCGCGGTGACGGTGCCGATCCGCGTGGAACCACGGCGCAGGCCGGTGACCGTGGCGCGCACGCGCGACGACCGTCCGCCGGCGGCGGGGTCGAGCGTGGCCTGGAGGGGGCCGCTGCGGACGTCGCCGTGCCGCGCGCCGGTCGCGGTCGCCTCGCCCCGCACCAGCCGCCACTCGCCGCCGCTCGACTCGAGTTCCGCCGACGCGCGGAGCGGTCCGCCGATCGTGTCCTGCGGTCCGGCGACGAGGTCGCCGTTACTCCGGAGGGTGCCGGCGAGGGCGAGTGCGCCGCCGGCGGTCCGCGTCAGCGTCGCGTCGACGACCAGCGGTTCGGTGTTGCGCAGGCCCCGCGAATCGTCGCGCACCGAGGCGAGCGAGGCGCCGGCCACGGCGATGCGCACGGTTCCCTCGGCGTCGAGCGCGGCGTGGATCGGGACGCCGGTCGGGGCGTCGGCGGGCGACGCGACGTCGCGCAGCGGTCCGTTCAGGGTGACCGAGCCGGCCTGCAGGGTGGCGCCGGCGGCGCCGAGCAGTCGGGCGTCGGCGGTCCAGCCGCCGTCCGGGGCGCGCCGGGCGTCGAGGGAGGCGCTCCACGGCCCTTCGGCGATCAGCGCGGGCCGTTCGGCGGCGAGCGGCCCTTCGCCGGTCCATTCCAGGCGCACGGCGTCCACCTCGCCGTCGGCCCAGCGCGCCTCGGCCTTCAGTTCGGCGGGGCCGGTGACGGAAAATCCGGGGAGATGGACGGCGGCACCGGCGGCGAGTCGGGCCGAGCCGGCGGCAGTCCGGTTCTCGCCGGCGGCCGGCCGGTCGATCCGCGCGGCGAGTTCGTTGGAGCCGTCGGCGGCGAACAGGTCGAGGCGCACGCGGCGGGGTTCGAGGTGGACCGAGCCGGAGTGGGGCTGGCCGGGGACCTCGATGCCGGCGAAGCGCAGGCCGGCGAGCAGGGCGTCGGCGGTGCCGGCGGCGAGGTCGGCCTGGAGCGCGCCGCCGGCCGAGAACGCGAGGTCCGGCGGGGCCTGGGAGACGCCGAGGCGCGCGGGGCGGAGGTCGTCGAGTTGGAAGCGGCCTTCGATCCGCCGGGCGCCGGCCGGCCCGCGCAGCCGTCCGTGACCTTCGAGCGCGCCGGCGTCGGTGACCGCCGCCAGGCGGAAAGCGAGGTCGGAGTCGGGGCCGTCGACGGCGGCGCTCAGCGCGCGGGCGGTGCCCGGCCGGAGGTCCGGGGCGGTCTCGGCGAGGTAGCGTTCGAGGTCGATGCCGTCGGGGCCGGCGTGGAGTTCGCCGTGGAAGCCGTCCGGTCCGGCGACGAGGCGGACGCCGAGCCGGTCGCGGTCCTGGGCCAGGTCCAGTTTCGCTTCGACCCAGCGGCCGGAGCGGGAGGACAGGTCGCCCGAGAATTCGATCCGGTCGCGGCGGCGGACGGAGCCGACGCGGTCGAGCGCGACGACGCCGGCGCCGCGGGTTTCCGCGCGGTGGGAGCCGCGGCCGGCCAGGGCGGCGACCTGGAGGTCGGCGAAGCGGACGTCGAGGGCGAGGGGTTGGAGGTCGAGGCGGACGCGGAGGTCGGCCAGGCGGATGTCGGGCAGATCGAACAGCCACCCGCCGCGCCGGGCCGGGGCGCCCGGTCGTTCCGCGGATGGTTCGGCGAAGGCCCGCGCCAGGCCGAAGTAGTTCCTGCGGCGGCGGACTTCGACGACGATGCCGCGGCCGCGCACCTGTTCGAAGCGCGCCACGCCGTCGAGGAGCCGGGTCAGGTCGATCGTGGCGGATGCTTCGGCGACGCGGATCACCTCGTAGCCGGCCGGGTCGCGGATCACGATGTTCGCGGCGTGGAACTCGCCGAGCAGGGTGCCGCCGGTGTAGTCGAACTCGATCGAGCCGGGGATGCCCTCGTCGATCGATTGGACGACGCGGGAGACGACCCAGCGGCTGCCGGTTTCGGTGCCGACGAGAAACCAGAGCAGGCCGGCGCCGAGGAGGGCGAGCAGGAGGAGTGCGACGAGGAAGCGGAGCAGCCAGCGCAGGAGGCGGCGGCGCAGGCGTTCGCCGGGCGAGAAGAAGTAGTAGGTCACGCGCGCCATCGCGCGACCTCCTCCCGTCCGGCCGGCGGCCGCGGTCGCATCAGAAGGCCTCCCCGATCGTGAGGTGGAAGGCGACGGGGCCGACGTCGGCGAGGCGCGGGTCGTCCTGGAGCGGAACGGCGACGTCGAGCCGGATCGGTCCGACGACGGTCTGGTAGCGCAGGCCGGCGCCGACGGAGGGGTGGAAGCGGGAGATCGATTCGGGGTAAACGGTGCGGAAGGCGCCGTCGAGCACGTTGCCGGCGTCGAAGAAGGCGGCGGCGCTGAGGCCGCCCACGATATCGACGCGCAGTTCGGCGGAGAACTCCCACAGGGTGTTGCCGCCGGCGGGAGGCACGGACTGGCCGGCCGGAACGCGCTCCTCGCAGTCCGCCTCGTCGTCCGGGCAGGAGAACCAGGTGCCGATGCGGCGGAACGGGTAGCCGCGGATGCTGTTGGCGCCGCCCGAGAAGAGGCGTTCGTCGGGCGGGGCGAGCGACTCGTCGCCGAACGGCAGGACGAGGCCGGAGGCGACGCGCAGGACCAGCGTGAGCCGCTCGTGCAGCCGGTAGTAGCCGCGCAGGTCTTGCTGGACCAGGACGTAGCGGTAGAAGTCGCGTTGCGGGTCGTCGTCGTAGGCGCCGCCGGAGGGATCGACGCCGAGCCGCAGGAGCAACGAGACGTAGTGTCCCTCGCGGGTCTGGAGCGGGTCGTCGCGCAGGTCGAGGGTCAGGATCGCGTCGAGCAGGTAGAGGAGGTACGGCACCTCGGCCACGGCCTCGGGGTTGCTGACGTTCCAGAGGTCGACCCACCGCACGCCGTTGTGCAGGCCGAGGGACCAGGTGCGATCGCGGAAGGTCCGTTCGGCGCCCATGCGGGCCTGGATCGCGTGGGTGGAGTATTCGGGCGAGACCGGCTCGGCCTCGTACTTGAGCGAGGCGAGGAAGGCGAGCCGCAGGTCGTCTGCGCGGGGCTGGCGGAAGGTGAGCGAGGTGCCGCCGAACGGGCCGAGATCGATGTGTTCGGGGTCGCCGAAGTTGAAGGCCCAGCCGAAGCGGTTGTTCCAGACGATGCGGCGCAGGCCGCCGAACAGGTTGCGGTGTTCCCAGCGCGCGGTCAGCTCGGCCTGCTGGCGTTCCTGTTCGGTGGCGAAGCCGCCGCCGAGCTTGATCCGCTGCATGTTCCCTTCGTCGAGGTGGACGTTGAGGTCGACGACCCCGCGACCGTCGGGGGCGTTCCCGGCGTCCGGCGGGCGGGGGACCTCGACGACCTCGATGCCGGAGAACAACCCGGCGGCGACGAGGGCGTCGCGGGCGTCCTCGACGGCGGCGGCCGAGTACGGGGCGCCGGGTTCGATCCCGATCTCGGCGCGGATCGACGGCTCCGGCACGTCTTCCAGGCCGTCGATCAGGACGTCGCCGAAGCGGGCGGGGGTGCCGGCCTCTAGCCGCAGGTCCGCCGACGCCGTGTTCGCCACGGGGTCGACACGAACCGTCCCCTCGACGCGCGGCGTCGGGTAGCCGTGGTCGCGCAGGACGCGACGCAGTCCGTCCTTCGTGGCGTCCCAATCGTCTTCGGTCAACCGTCGTCCTTCGGCGACACGCAGGGCCGCGCGCAGGTCGGACCGGACGGACGGCGGGAGGTCCTCGTGCCCCGTCAGTTCCAGGTGTTCGAGAATCGTCGGCGGGCCTTCGGTGACGTGGAAGGTGAGCACCACCCCGTCGCCCTCGGGGGTCCAGCGCAGCGAGACCGCGTCCAGCGTCGCGTGGTAGTAGCCGAACGCCCGGTAGATCCGGGCGATCCGCGGCACGTCCCGTTCGAACAGCATCGAATCGAGGTACCGTTCGTCGTCCCAGGCGTAGCCGTCCTCCGCCTCGAGGGCCAGCCGGTCGAGGATCTGGCGGTCGCGGACCTCCTCGTTGCCCTCGATTTCCATGCCGCGCAGCCGCAGGCGACCGTCGGTCGTCGTGGCGCAGCCGGCGAGCACGAGGGCCGCCGGGAGCAGGGCGCGGACGGCCGACACCGGCGATTTCGCCGGCCGTGCTCGAGGCGCACGACGGCCTGCGGAGTCCATCCTGCGCGGGATCATGACGGATCGGATCGATTCGTGGAAGAAAACGGCAGGGTCGCCGGCGACTGGCAATCCGGGCTCCGCTCGCGTATATCGCGCACGGGTCCGGCGCGGTCCGCGGCCGTGCCGGCCGGGAGGCGACACGGGTGGGTCTGCGCGACGAGCCGCTGCTGATCTTCGACGGTGCCTGCGGCACCAACCTGCAGGCGATGGCGATCCCGGCGACGGCGTGGGAGGGACGGGAGGGGTGCAACGAGTGGCTCAACCGGACGGCGCCGGAGGCGATCCGGTCGCTGCACGCCGCGATGCTGGAGGCCGGCGCGACGGTCGTGGAGACCAACACGTTCGGGGCGAACGCGATCGTGCTGGCGGAGTACGGCCTGGCGGACCGGGTCGCGGAGCTCAACCGCGCGGCGGTGGAGCACGCGCACCGGGCGATCGCCGGGCGGCCGGGCCGCTACGTGGCCGGTTCGGTGGGCCCGACGACGAAGCTGCCGTCGTTGGGGCACATCGGGTTCGACGAACTGCACGCGGCGTACGCGGCGCAGATGCGGGTGCTGGTGGAGGCGGGCGTCGACGCGCTGGTGGTGGAGACCTCGCAGGACCTGTTGCAGGCGAAGACGGCGGTGATCGCGGCCGTGGAGACGGTCGCGGGGTGCGGGCGGGACGTGCCGATCCTGGTGTCGGTGACGGTCGAGCCGGCGGGAACGCTGCTGGCGGGCGCGGACCTCGGCGCCGTCGCCGCGACGCTCGAGCCGTTCCCGGTGTTCTCGCTCGGGCTGAACTGCGCGGCCGGGCCGGAGCAGCTCGCGCCCCATGTCCGGGCGCTGGCGCGGGTCTGGCCGCGGCGGTTGTCGCTGATGCCCAACGCCGGGCTGCCCGAGGTGGCGGAGGGGCGGACGCGCTATCCGCTCGAGCCGGAGGCGTTCGCCGAGGCGCTGCGGCGGCACGTGGAGGAGGACGGGGTCTCGATCGTGGGCGGGTGTTGCGGGACGCGTCCGGACCACATCCGGGCCCTGGCGCAGGCCCTGGCCGGCCGGACGCCGGCGGCGCGGGGGGCGCGGGCGGCGCCGGCGGCGCCGGCGCTGGCCAGCGCGTACCATGCGGTCGCGCTGCGCCAGGACCCGCCGCCGCTCTTGGTCGGCGAGCGGGCCAACGCGAACGGTTCGAAGCGGTTCCGCGAGCGGCTGCTGGCCGACGACCTGGAGGGGGCGTTGCGGGTGGCGCAGGAACAGGAGCGGGACGGGGCGCACGCCGCGGACCTCTGCGTGGCCTACGCCGGTCGCGACGAGGCGGCCGACCTGGCGGAGCTGACGCGGCGGTTCGCGGCGGCGCTCCGGATTCCGACCGTGCTGGACTCGACGAACCCCGCGGCGCTGGAGGCGGCGCTGCGGCTGCATCCGGGCCGCTGCCTGATCAACTCGGTGAACCTGGAGGACGGCGGCGCGAAGCTCGACCGCGTCTGCGCGCTGGCCAAGCGGTTCGGGGCGGCGGTGGTGGCGTTGACGATCGATGAGCGGGGGATGGCGGCGACGGCCGACGAGAAGCTGGCGGTGGCGCGGCGGTTGCGTGACCGGGCGGTGGAGCGTCACGGCCTGCGTCCGGAAGACCTGCTGTTCGACCCGCTGACCTTCACGCTCGGGGCGGGGGACGAGAAGCTGCGCCGCTCGGCCCTGGAGACGCTGGAGGCGATCCGGCGGATCAAGGCCGAGCTGGCCGGGGCGGGGACGATCCTGGGGGTGAGCAACGTCTCGTTCGGCTTCGCCCCGCGGGCGCGCCGCGTCCTCAACTCGGTGTTCCTCCACGAGGCGCTCGCGGCGGGGCTGGACGCCGCGATCGTCGATGCCGGCAAGGTGCTGCCGTACGCGGCGATTCCGGAGGCCGACCGGCGAGTCTGCCTGGACCTGCTCTACGACCGGGCGCCGGACGACGGTCGCGCGCCGCTGGCAGCGTTCCTCGAACATTTCGCCGGGGCGGCCGGGCCGGAGGCGGAGCGGGGGGCGGCGGGCGACGACGGGCCGCCCGAGGAGCGGCTGGCCGAGCAGGTGGTGCGGGGGGACGCCGACGGACTGGAGGACGCGCTGGCCGTGCTGCTGCGACGACGGTCGGCGCTGTCGATCCTGAACGACGTGCTGGTGCCGGCGATGCGGCGCGTGGGCGAGCTGTTCGGGCGGGGCGAACTCCTGCTGCCGTTCGTGCTGCAGTCGGCGGAGGTGATGAAGCGGGCGGTGGACCGGCTGCGGCCGCATCTCGAGCGCGAGGGGGACGGCGCGGCCGGCCGGCGGGTGCTGCTGGCGACGGTGCAGGGCGACGTCCACGACATCGGCAAGAACCTGGTCGCGATCCTGCTGGGCAACAACGGCTACCGGGTGATCGACGCGGGGATCAAGGCGCCGGCGGCGGAGATCGCGGCTCGGGCGCGGGCGGAGGCGGTGGACGCGATCGGGCTGTCCGGTTTGCTGGTCCAGTCCGCGCTGGTGATGCGCGACGACCTGGGCGCGTTCCGCGCGGCGGGGCTGCGGGTGCCGGTGCTGCTCGGCGGCGCCGCGCTCACGCCGAAGTTCGTGGCGCGGGACTGCGCGCCGCGCTACGACGGGCCGGTGGTGTACTGCGCCGACGCGTTCGCGGGCCTGCGGGCGCTGCGAGAGTTGGAGGCCGGGACGCTGCGTTCGACCGAGTGGAGCGAGGTCGCGGAGGCGGGCGAGGGGGCGCCGGTGCGCGCCGAGGGGATTTCGCACGACCATCCGGTCCCCCGCCCGCCGTTTTTCGGCCGCCGCCACGTGACGGACATCGACCCGCGTGCGGTGCTGCCGTATCTCAACGAGCCGGCGCTGTTCCGGGCGCGCTGGGGCTACCGGCGCGGGAAGCTGTCGGAGGAGGCGTACGAGGCGCTGTTGCGGGAGACGGTGCGGCCGAAGTACGAGGAGCTGGTGCGGCAGGCGCTGGCGGAGGGGCTGCTGGCGCCGCGGGCGGCCTACGGCTGGTTCCGGGCGTGGGCGGACGGCGACGCGCTGGTCGTCGAGCACGACGGGGCGAAGTACCGTTTCGCGTTCCCGCGGCAGGCGGCGCCGCCGCGCCGCTGCCTGTCGGACTTCTTCCGGTCGGCGGCGGAGGGGGGCGACGTGGTCGGGTTGTTCCTGGTCACGGCGGGGGAGCGGCTGGGGGAGCGGGCGCGCGCGCTGTTCGCGGCGGACCGCTACCGCGACTATTTCGAGCTGCACGGGTTCGGGGTGGAGTTCGTGGAGGCGCTGGCGGAGTCCTGGCACGAGCGGATGCGGGTCGAGTTGGGGATCGCCGAGCCGCGGGCCGCAGAAACGGCGGACGGACCGACGCGGGGGGGCCGCGGGGCGCGCTACGCCTTCGGCTATCCCGCCTGTCCGGACCTCTCGTTGCACCGGGAGCTGTTCGCCCTGCTCGGGCCGGAGGCGATCGGCGTCTCGCACACCGACTCCTGGCAGCTCGTGCCGGAGCTGAGCACCTCGGCGCTGGTGGCGCACCATCCGCAGGCGACGTATTTCTCGATGGAACGGGGGACGCGGCGATGACGGGCGGTCGAGCGGGGTTCGTGGAGCGGCTGCGCGAGCGGCCGCTCGTCTTCGACGGCGCGATGGGGACGATGCTGTACGCGCGGGGGGTGTTCGTCAACACGTGCTACGAGGAGGTCTGCCTCTCGCAGCCGGCCCTGGTGTCGCGGATCCACCGCGAGTACGTGCAGGCGGGGGCGGAGGCGATCGAGACGAACAGTTTCGGGGCCAACCGGCTGCGGTTGCGGCCGTTCGGCCTGGGGGAGCGGGTGGCGGAGATCAACCGGGCGGCGGTCCGGCTGGCGCGGGAGGCGGCGGGCGAGACGGTGTGGGTGGCCGGTTCGGTCGGACCGTGCACGGCGCCGGGCGCGGCGCCGGCGGTGTCCGGCGCGGCGATCGAGGAGGCGTTCGCCGAGCACATCGGCGCGCTGGTCGAGGCGGGGGTGGACCTGATCCTGCTCGAGACGTTCACGCGGCTCGAGGAACTGCTGCTCGCCGTGCGGGTCGCGGCGCGCCACGACGTGCCGCTCGTCGCGTCGTTCGCGCTCGACGAGGGCGGGCGGACGGTGGGGGACGGGACCGACGCCGAGGCGCTGGCGACGGCGCTGGAGCAGGAGCCGGCGGTGGCGGCGCTGGGTCTGAACTGCGGGACGGGGCCGTCGGGGGCGTACGAGAACCTGCGCCGGGTGCTGGCGGTGGCCCGCAAGCCGGTGGTGGTGATGCCCAACGCCGACGTGCCGCAGGTGATCCAGGGGCGGCGGGTGCGCGTCGCCACGCCGGAGTACTTCGCCGAGTACGCCAAGCGCTACGTGAAGCTGGGGGCCCGCGGCGTCGGCGGCTGTTGCGGCACGACGCCCGAGCACGTCCGCGAGGCGGCCCGCGCGCTGCGGGGGCTGGCGGAGGTGAAGCGGCACGCCGTGGTCGCGGCGGCGGCGGTCGAGCCGGCCGCGGGGGCGGCGGCCGTGGTGCCGCGGGCCGAAAAGTCGCGGCTGGCGCGCCGGCTGGCGGCGGGCGAGCTGGTGACCACCTGCGAGCTGCTGCCGCCCAAGTCGGTGGACCTTTCCGGCCTGCTCCGCAAGGCGCGCCAGTGCCGCGAGGCGGGGGTGGACGCGATCAACGTGCCCGACGGGCCGCGGGCGAGCGCGCGGGTGTCCTCGATGATCGCCGCGCTGGCGATCGAGCGGGAGGTCGGGATCGAGGCGGTGTTGCACTACGCCTGCCGCGACCGCAACCTGATCGGGATGCAGTCCGACCTGCTCGGCGGCTTCGCGGCCGGGCTGCGCAACGTGTTGATCGTGACGGGCGACCCGCCGAAGCTCGGCGACTATCCCGACGCGACGGGGGTGTTCGACATCGATGCGATCGGCCTGACGCAGCTCGCGCGCAACCTGAACCGCGGGCTCGACGCGGCGGGCCATCCGATCGACCCGCCGACGGCGCTGCACCACGGCGTCGGCGCCGATCCCGGCGCGCCCGACCAGGCCCGGGAACTCGACCGCCTGCGGCGCAAGCTCGAGGCGGGCGCGGAGTTCATCGTCACCCAGCCGGTGTTCCGTCCCGAGGTGCTGTTCCGGTTCCTCGACGCGATCGAGGCCTTCCGCGGCGGGGTGCCGTTGATCGCGGGGGTCTGGCCGCTGGTCAGCCTGCGCAACGCCGAGTTCCTGCAGAACGAGGTGCCGGGGGTCGACATCCCGCCGGCGATCCTCGAGCGGATGGCGCGGGCGGGGAGCGGGGAGGAGGCGAAGCGCGAGGGGGTGGCGATCGCGCGCGAGACGATCGCGGCGATCCGGGGCCGCGTGCAGGGCATCCAGGTCAGCGCGCCGCTCGGCCTCGTCGCCCTGGCGCTCGCCGCGCTGGCCGACGTCCTTCCCCCGCGGGGGGACGCGACCGCGGGGCCGGCCGGCGGCGGTGGCCGGTAGCGGTTCGGCGCCGGGAGGCCCCGCTAGGGGCAGCGACCGGGGATCCGGCCGCAGCGCAGGGCGCGCACGCGGTCGTAGACCGGGTAGTGGGTTCCGTCGGGCGCGACCCAGGCGAAGTCGTTCCAGCCCGGATCGCGCAGCATGAACGGCATCACGGCGGCGACGCTCGGATGCCCGAGCCAGAACTCCTCGTAGGCGCGGGCGGTCCACTCCGCGACCTGCTCGCGGGTCCCGCCGTTTTCGCGGCAGCGTTCGCCGGGGGTGCACCAGCCGGTTTCGGTGAGGAACACGGGCAGGTCGGCGCGGCGGATCGCCGTCAGCTCGGACTCGAAGAAGCGCAGTCCGGTTCCGGCCCGGTCGTACGGCACCCAGAAGCCCCAGCCCATGCCTTCGGCCGGGTAGCTGTGGGAGGCGAAGCCGTCGAGGCGGGCGGCGAGGTCGGGGACGCCGCCCGCGGGGGAGAGCATTTCGCGGAGGAAGTCGAGCGCGGTGACCCCCGCCTCGTAGCCGTCGCCGCCGCACTGGCAGCGGCGGGCGCCGCCCGGGGCGAGGCCGGCGTTGAGCACGCGGATCCTCGGGTCGCCGATGCCGTGCAGCGCATCGGCCACGTCGCGCAGCAGGGCGGCGTATTCGCGGGCAGTCTGTTCGTAGCCGATCCAGTCGCCGGGCACGGTGCCCGGCGTGCAGACCCATTCGTAGCAGAGGTTGGGCTCGTTGTGCACCTCGATCCAGATCGGCCACCCCTCCCGCAGCGGCAGGGCGGAGACGACGCGGCGGTAGGCGGCGGCCAGGGCGGTGTACGCGAGGAAGTTCGAGCCGGGATCGGCGTCGTTGCGCACGTCGTTGTCGCCCCACGGCGGTCCGATCCGCACCACCGGAACGAGGTCGCGGGCGTAGGTCTGGCGGATCGCCTCGACCCACGACGGGTCCGGGCCGGGGGTGTCGCGGGTGACGCCGGGGAAGATCAGCTTGACGAAGCCGCCGGGGCCGGCGAGGTCGGCGGCGAGGTCGAGGTCGAACGCGTCGCCGGGACCGACCAGGCCGATGCCGAAGCGGTTGGCGGGGGGCGGCGGCGGTGCGTCGTCGGCGGCGGCATCGTCGGCGCTGCCGTCATCGGCGTCGGTCTCCGGCGCGACGTCCGGGGTGGTCTCGGGCCCCGTGTCGCCGTCGGCCGGAGGGGCATCCGGCGCGACGTCCGGCGCGTCCGCCTCGGCGATCGAGTCGCCGTCGGCGGACGCGTCCCCGGCGTCCGGGAGGATCGCCACCCAATGCCCCTCGCTGCAACCGGTCATCCCGGCCGTCGCCCAGAGGACAAGGCGAACGAAGTACCGGAACGTCTTCTGCGATCGTCCCGTCGCGTGCTGGTCCATGGCGGCACCTCTTCCGAGGTTCGATCCTGGTGGAGGTCGGGCGCTTCGGCAATGGGGAACGAGGATCTACCTGAAGCTCCAGCTTGCCGTGCATCGCCCCGGATGTCACACTGAAGTCGTAGTCCGGCCGTCGCGGCCGGAGGGGAGGGAGCCATGAAGCAGAAGGCGAACTGCCTGCCTGCCTGCCTGCCTGCCTGATCGTGTTGTTGGCTGACGCGCCGGCGGTCGGGCAGATGGGGGAAGGGGGCGGGGCGATGGCCGGGTCGGTCGGCGAATGGAACGCGGCGAGTGCGCGGGCATGGGCGGAAGGGGTGGCCGCGCTGCCCGAGGCGCCGCCGATCCACCGGCTGCCGTGTCCGTTGTGCAAGGTCGACGCCCCTCCGCATCCGGGCGGGGAGGCGCCCGCGCCGGGTGCCGGGCTCGGCACCGCTCGCACCTGGGAGGCGTACGCCGGCTATCTGCGGAACCAGGAGGGTGCCGGGCTGTGCGCGCTGTTCGGCGACCTGGCGGTGGTCGAGGTGCAGTACGCGATCGCGAACTGCGAGCGGCTCTGTCGCGGTTCGTCGGCGCCGGAATGCTCGTTCTGCCCGGTCCGGCCGGGAGACGACGACCGCACGGCCGGCGGCCTGCCCGGGCCGGGGCTGGACCTGGTGCAGGAACGGACGGTCGATGTCGGAGGCGTACTCGTGCACGCGGGGTGGGATCTGGACCTTTCCGAGCAGGTGGTCGTGGCGTGCGGCGAACACGGGTACCACCAGGTCGGGGCGGGCGCCATGGCGGACGGCGCCGCGGGCCACTGGCGCTGGCTGGACCAGGTCGGCACGGTCCCGGAGGCGCTGGCGCCGTATCGACTCGAGTACGTCTGGTGGACGCCGGGTTCGGGTTTGTTCGACCCGCACCTGCCGGGTTTCTGGTGGCCGCCGCGGCACGCTTCGTGGACCGACCGCGATCGCTTCTACGGCACGTGTCCGCTGGTCCATCGGTTCGGGGCGGGGGACCCGTTCGCGCTGCCGTTCGGTTCGCCGGAGGCGGCGGCGCGGGCGGGTTGGTGCGAGATGCGCGCCATCGCGGAGTCGTCGCCGTTTCGGCCCGGGGCCCAGGAGGCGGTGGTGTTCCGGGCGCGCGAGACGGGGTGGCGGGCGGTCCGCGCGGAGGACCTGCTGGGGTACCTCTGGGCGGGGTACGTGGTCGCCGACGCGATGGGAGGCGCCTGGCACGGGTCGGACGATCGCCCGGGCTGGTGGGAGTGCGACCTGCGGAGCTGCGCGTTCGGGGCCGACTGCGGCGGCCACATCATCCTGATCGTGGGCTACGAGGACGGCGGCGACACGCTGATCGTGCGGAACTCGCACGGCGAGGCGGGCCCGATGCGGATTCGGCGAGGAACGTGCGGGGTCGGTGTCGGAAACGCGATGTCGGTGCTGTTCCTGGGCGACGATCCGCTGGCCCCGTCCGGGCCGGCGATCCGCAGCGACCGCATCGAATCGAACTGCACCACGCCCGCCGAAGGTCGCTCGCTGTCGGACTGGCTGGCGGACGACGCGGACGGCGACGGCATCCGCAACGGGTGGGACGTCTGCCTGTACTCGCCCAATCCGGCGCTCCTCCGGCCGCGTCGCCACGGGGAGGCGGTCGACCCTCGCGTCGTCGATCCGGGTTTCGTGCTCGAGGACCCGATCTTCGAGGATGCGGATGCGTGGCCGGACGAGACGAGCGCGCCGTCGGACCCGCGACGACTTGCGGACGACGAGTGGGACCCGGCCCGCCTGCTCCGGATGGGTTGCGACAGTTGTCCGGGGTTTCCGAGCGCCGATCGGCACACCGGGGACGACGACTTCTGGGGGCTGGCGTGCGACGGGTGTTCCTTCTCGCGACAGGAACGGTACTCGGAATTCGACGCCCGCCGGCCCACGGAGGTCTCCGACCCGGACGACGACTGGGTTGCCGGGAACTGTGACACCTGTCCCGCCGTGTGGGACGCGCGCGCCACCGCGAACCTGGACCCGGACGGCGACGGGCTCGGCATGGCCTGCGATCCATGCACGGCGTGGTGGGTGATCGACCCGGAGAGCGGTTCCTACCGTCCCTCGGTCCGCGACAGGCGCTGCGGCGGCGGGTTGTCCGGGGATACGGACGGCGACGGAGTCCTGGACTGGTGCGACAACTGCTGCCTGGAATGGAACCCGTTGCAGGAGGACGGAGACTGGGACGTAGCGGCCGGCGAGGTGGTGGCGCGTCCGGACGGGATCGGCAACGCGTGCGAGCCGTGCGCGGGAGTTCCGGACGGCGAGCTGGCGGCGTCGCCGACGCGCGTCGATCCGGACGGGGACCGCGTCGGCGACTGGTGCGGCGACGGTCGCGAAGGGCCCGACAACTGCCCGGGCATCGCCAGCACCGACGTGCGCGACCCGGACGGCGACGGCTACGGCAATCCGTGCGACGGTTGTCCGGACGATCCGTTCGAGCACGGCACGATCGACCTGGACGGGGACACCACCGCCGACGTCTGCGATCCGTGCCCGTACGGGCACGCCGGCGCGTTCTCCCCGGACGACGCCGACCTGGACGGCTGGCCCGACGTCTGCGACAACTGCCCGCGGCGGCCGAATCCCGGCCAGCAGAATTGCGATTGGCGATGGGAGGCGCGGTACTGGTCGCAGCCCGGCTTCCGTCTGGCGGGCGACGCCTGCGACATCGATGTCTGCACGGGACTGCCTCCCACGCCGGACCAGTTGCGGCTCGGCCCGCTCGCGCGCCCCGGATCGGAAGACGATCACAGCCCGCTGGTGAACGGGTGGAACGACGTTCCGCAGCCGGTGGTGCCGGTGCAACCGTCGCTCCGCACCCTCCGCGGTCCCTTGGGGGACATGTTCGTGGTCGCCGGGGAACGGATGGACGTCACGATCCCCACCACCGGGTTCCGGCCCCTCTTCGTGGGCACACACCTCGTCGGCACGCAGGCCGAGTCCCTGCCCGTCATGGTCCGCCGCTGTGTCTGCTGGGACGCAGCGCGAGGCGAAGAGGTGCGGTCCCTGGAGCAGTGCCTGGACGAGGAGAGTGGTCCATGCCCAGCCGACGGCAAGCCGAACTGGCAATGGCCCGACCCCGATCCGCGTGTTCCCGAAGGCACCCATTTCACCGGTTGGCTCGCGGCGAAGATCGAGGACGGCCGGCTCAACTACCCGACGCCGGACGGGACCCTGGAGGATGAGGAAGCCTGGGCTTCCATGGAGCAACCGATCCCGCAGGATCCGGATCTGACGACGCCGCCCGCGGCGCCCGGGGACTACGACGCGCAGGGCGGAGTCTGGTTTGGCATCCGCACGGGCTATGCCGCGGGGGAGGTCTATCCCGGCCGCCGGGTACGGTGGAACTGGCGCGACGAGCGGCTGCCGCGGAGCCTGGACCCGGACGGCGACGGGCTCGCGGAAGGCGGAACGCCGCTGTTCGTGCTCTGGACGCGACCGCACATCGTGGCGGACCCGCCCGCCGACGCGACGCCGACCACCGACCCGGGGCTTGCGGCGGCCGACCTGTGGCCCCTGGTGGCGAAGGTGGACGCGCGCTGTCCTACCGACGAGGTCGACTGCGACGAGTACGACAACGCCTACTCGGCGGGCTTCGTCGGCCCCGAGGAGCTGCTGCCGTGGCCGGGGTCGCCGGGACACGACCGTCCCCGGCGCCCGGGCATCTACCCGGTGGGTGACTGGGGCGACCTGATGGGGTTCCGCGGGATCCCGACCTTCCACGAGGTGTCGCTCCCGGTCCCTTCCCTGGCGGTCGCCGGCGACCCGTTCGACTACAAGTTCCCGAACTACGATCCGACGGCGGCGACCCAGGGGCTGCTCGTCAACCAGTACCGGTTCCCGCAGGGCTACCTCGAGCCGGTGGGCGTGCCGACCCGGATGGCGGCGGGCGAGCCGCCGATCGACGTCTCGGAGTTCGGCCTGGCGTTCGCGACGCCGGCGGCAGTGGGACCGCCGCAGTCCGACCTGACGGGCGACCGGAGCGACGCCGTCGCCTCGGGCCGCTACTACCTGTTCGGCGGGCGAAACCCGGACGGGAGTCTCTCGAACCGGCTCTGGATCGGGTTTCCCGATCCGCAGTCGGGGAACCCGCCGGTGACGTTGACGTGGAGCCGCGCCGGGACCGGCGGCCGTCAGCCGCCGGGGCTGGTCGGCGCGGCCGTGCTGGTCGACTTGCGGGCCATGGGCGAGGTCGCGCCGCCGCCGGTCTGGCAGGACCTGAAGAACGACGTCTTCGTGCTCGGCGGCGTCACCGACCATGGATCTCTCAACGCCAACCTGTGGCGGCTCGATACGGAGACCGGAACATGGGACAGCCTGGGGCCCCCGGCCGGAGACCCGTATGCGGCCGCCTGGCCGGCGGCGACCTGGCACGGGCGGACCGGCTACCTCTACGGGGGCTGGACCGGCATCGAGCCGGTCGAGGGGCTGTACGCGCTCGATTTCGCCGCCCGCCGTCTGACCCGGCTGGACGCTGGGTCGGGTCCGACGCCCGGGCCGCGCGCCGAGGCATCGATCGTCGTCACCGGCGACGGCGCGTCGTTGATGCTCTACGGCGGCCTCACGCCGAGCGGCTGGACCAACGACCTGTGGCGGTTCGATCTGCGCCGGCGCGTCTGGCGGCAGGTGTCTGCCGCCTGCACGCGGGGCGAGTGCCCGGCGGCGGGGAAGGCGCTGCTCCTGCCCGAGTGGTGGAGCGGACGCGTCCTGCTCGTCCCGATGCAGGGCGACGCCCAGAACCAGGCGTACTGGCTGTTCGACGGAACGACATGGGTCGCCGGCAGGCGCCTGGCCGACGACCCGCTGGCCGACGACTGCGACGGCGACGGCGGCGACGATCCCGCCATCGGCTGGGTCTGCCGGGCCGGCAGGGAGTGGTGGACGCCGGTCGGCGCCGTGGAGTGCGACTCGGCCTTGGGCACGTCGGTTTGCGACGCCCCGCTCGACGGCGCAACTCGGGTATCGACGGTCGTCCAAGGGTTCCACGACCCGCGGTTCGCTGTCGGACCCGCGGGCATCGGGTACGTGGTTCACCAACGCCACGTCGTGCCGATCGATCTGTGCGACCCGCGGCGACCGCGACGGCATCCGCCGGTGCGCCTGGCGGATTGGGGTCGGGAAATCCTGCTGCTGGGCGCCACGCTCTACGTCGCGACGACGGGCGGCCTGGAGGCCTACGGCCTGGCGGCGCCCGCCGCGCCCGAGCGTTTGTGGCGCTGGCCGATGGCGGGCGGCGTGGACGACCTCGCGTCGGCCGGCACGGTGCTGGTGGCGATCCAGCCCGACGGTTTCCGCATCCTCGACGTGTCCCGGCCGTCGGCGCCGGTGGAGCGCGCGGCGCATCGGCTGGTGCGGGGCCTTCCCGGCTGCTGGCAGCTCAACCCCGAGCCCTGGGTGCGGGATCTCGTCCGTTGGCTGTTCCCCGACGCGCGGAGGGTCGGCCAGTTCGACGGGCGCACCCTGGTGATCGGCGACCTGTTCGACCTGGTGGCCTTGGACGTGTCGCGCGACGGGTTCGTCGAGCGGATCTACACCCCCGTGGTGCTTCCGGGTCGGGTGCGGGAGTTGCGGCTGCACCGGCGATTCGCCTACACCGACACGGCCGGCGGCTTCGGCTTCGTGGTGCGCGTCGGGGACGGCGACCTTTCGTTGGCGGGCGTGCACGGCCTCGACGGGTGGGCCGACCATGCCGTGCTGACGGCCACGGTCGGGTATCGCTCGACCCGGCGCGGGATCGAGGTGGCGTATGTTCCGTAGCGCGCGACTCGGCCCGGCGGCCGGCGCGGTCGTCGCCATGGCGGCGTTGGCGGCGGCCTGTCGCTGTACGGGCGGCGGCGGCGTCCCGGAAGCGGGGCTGGACGCG